>Ga0247841_10005271_pt1 | contig 21134 bp, 19 predicted proteins | sample LaCruzMarch2015__2_FD_192410 | JGI IMG/M metagenome (GOLD analysis project Ga0247841, IMG submission 192410) | Freshwater microbial communities from meromictic Lake La Cruz, Castile-La Mancha, Spain - LaCruzMarch2015_18m | ecosystem: Environmental > Aquatic > Freshwater > Lake | place: Spain... | reverse complement strand
TTTCTGATTATCTATTTGCCCCTACGGAGAATTCCAAAGCGAATCTGATAAAAGAAGGAATTCCTGAAGAGAAGATCTTTGTTACGGGAAACACCATTGTTGATTCCGTCCACCAGAATAGAGAGATCGCCGACAGAAAGGTCAATGCTCTAAAAGATCTGGGGCTGAAATCCAAGGAATATTTCCTGGTCACAGCTCACCGGGCGGAGAATGTTGATAATCGCAGCAGGCTGAAAGAGATTCTCAAAGGCCTGGAGCTGATAAAGAGCGAGTTTGGTTTGCCTGTTATCTTTCCAATGCATCCTCGGACCCGGAAGATGGTCAATGAATTTGGCTTTGAGCTTGATGGCATCAGGGCCATTGAGCCGCTGGGTTTTCTGGAGTTTCTGCAGCTGGAGGCCAACGCCAGGCTGGTTCTGACTGATTCTGGAGGGGTGCAAGAGGAGACGTGCATCCTGGGCGTGCCGTGCGTGACGTTGCGGGAGAATACGGAGAGGCCGGAGACGGTGGATGTAATGTCTAATCTTCTCGTAGGAGTGCACGCCACTGATATGCTTAATGGGACCAAGCAAATGTTATTGCGTCACGATTGTTGGACGAATCCTTTTGGTGATGGCCAGGCAAGTAATTTCATAATGGATTGGTTGGTAAAATCGTTTGAGGATGAAAAATGCAGATGCGATTAGGAATTCATGCGATATATCAAGTTAACGAGGGTTATGTTTATCGCTAAAAAAAATAATACTAGTTCTATTTCCATCGTTATTCCTGTAAAAGATGGGGAAAATAAAATAAAAAAATGTCTACAGGCAGTTTTTAATCAAACCCTGCCGCCGCTGGAAGTAATTGTAGTTGATGGGCACTCATCGGACAGGACAACAGAGATCGCTAGTAAATTCCCTGTGAGGGTCATATTCGAAAATTATGGGACCGTTGGTGGGGCACGTCAGGTTGGATTAGAGAATGCCGTAGGAGAATATGTTGCATTCACAGACGCAGATTGTATTCCGGAAAGATGCTGGCTAAGTAATTTAGTTAAGGAGTTTAAAGCGGGTATTGTGTGTGTAGGGGGCGGGATAAAAAATATTGGTGATGGATTGTGGGCGAAATCAATCGCGCTTGCTTTAGATTCATTTTTAGGAAGCGCTAATTCGGTACAAGATAGGGTTTTTGAAGAAAGGCGCTTTGTTAAGAGTATGAGTGGATGCAATAGCATTTATAGAAGAAATGATCTAATCAAAATTGGGGGATTTAATACATCATTACTCACAAATGAAGATACTGATATTTGCAGGCGGATTAGGAAGTTAGGTATGTTATTATATGTCCCGAAAGCGCTCGTTTTGCATGATCAAAATAGAAATCTTAAAGGATTTATAAAAAGAATGTATATGTTTGGTTATGGCAGAGGAAAAATTAGAATATTTGATTTACAAGTTATCCCACCAGTTATAGGATTAGCTGTTTTATTACTTCTAATAGTATCATTCGAAGCGTTTTTATTTATGCTAAGTATTTATGCAATTATTTTGATTTTTTTTGATATAATGTTATTTCTTAAAAATAGGAAAGCTATTCTTTTAATATCGATACCGATCGTTTATATTATAGAGCATGTTACCTACTCTTTAGGTTTCTGGAAGGGAATAATTAGCAGTATGAAGAAGGATAGTCAATGAGAATATATCTACTCAATCCTCCATTCTTCCCACATTTTGGGAGAAGTGCAAGGTGGCAGGATACTGGAAGAGCTGGCACTCTATATTATCCGATATGGCTGGCTTATGCAACTGCAATTTTACAGATGGACCATAAAACGAGGTTAGTGGATTCGCCAGCATGGAAATGGAATACTAATGATGTTATAAATGACGTTACGAAATTCAAACCGGATTTAGTGGTTTTAGACAGCAGCTTCCCAAGCTTAAATAATGACGTATCAATGGCAGAAATCATAAAACAAAATTATGTGGATTCGAGAATTGTCCTAGTTGGGCCTCCAGCTTCTCAATATGCTGATGAGATATTACAAAATAAGAGTATAGATTTTGTTGCTAGGTGGGAATATGATTTTACATTAAAAGAATTGGCGGGTATATTAGAAACAAACCAAAAGTTTAGTAGCGTTAATGGAATTTATTATAAAGAGGATCAAAAAATAGTCCATAATCAAGATAGAAGATTTACAAGTTCCGCCGATTTAGACAAAATTCCTTTCGTTTCCCCAATTTATAAAGAATACCTTAACATCAATGATTACTTCTTAGGGCAATCATTGTATCCGGAAGTACAAATATTCACAGGGAGAGGATGTCCCAATAGGTGCACCTTCTGCTCCTGGCCTCAAACACTCATGGGTAGAAAATATAGGGTGCGAAGCATCCAAAACGTAATTGACGAAATGAAATGGATTCAAAAAAATTTAAAAATTAAGGAGGTATTTTTTGAAGACGATACTTTTACAATAAATAAGTCTAGAGTTTTAGAATTCTGTAAATTATATAAAAATGAAGATTTGCATATAGACTGGTCATGTAATGCAAGAATTGATACGATAGATTCGGAAACTATGAATATGATGAAAAAATCCAATTGTCGTTTGCTTATAGTAGGATATGAATCGGGGAATGATAATATATTAAAAAATATAAAGAAAGGAATTAATATACAACAAATGAAATTTTTCGCTCAACAAGCTAGGAAATCTAAGTTGTTAATACACGGAGATTTTATAATTGGCTTGCCCGGGGAAACTAAAGAAACGATAGCTAATACAAAAAAATTGATAAAAGAATTAAGACCAGATATTTTGCAGGTATCTGTAGCTTCGCCTTTTCCTGGAACTGAATTTTACCAATGGTGCAACGATAAGGGATATCTACTTACGACCGATCCAAATGAATATTTGGATGAATGTGGACATCAGAAGCCTGTTATTTCTTACCCTGCCCTCAGTGACAAGGAAATTGTCGAAGAGGTTAATTCAATTTTGAAAAATTACTATATTTCAATTAGTTATTTACCTTTAGTTCTAAATCAAATCTTTAGAAGGAATCCCTATGATGAATTTAAGCGGATTCTATATTCTGCTAAGATGTTTATCAAATATGCAATAGGAAAGTGAAATAAATGAATGATGAGAATTGGAATAGATTCTGGAAACATGGCGATACGGGTGTAACTCCCACTAGGAAAAATCTCTTTAAGATATTTGCAGCGCTAGATTTGCCGCGTAATTCGGTAATTCTCGACGTAGGGTGCGGCTCCGGAAATCTTGCAAAATTCTGGAAGGATCAAGGATATAATGTCACAGGCGTGGATATTAGTGACGAATCTTTAAAATTAACTAAAAATAAAAATGTTCATTGCATAAAAGGAGATGTGACAAAGAAACTTCCATTCCAAGATCATTCGTTCGATTTGGTCTATTCGGATGGTCTTCTGGAGCACTTTGTTGATCCTAAACCAATATTAAACGAAATATTTAGAGTTAGCAATAACTTTGTTCTGACTTTGGTTCCTAGACGCTGCTTGTACGTGAATCTAGTTAATGCGGTCTTTAGACCTCCCACGGAATACAAGAAAAAAGATAATGATTGGATCGATCTTCATAAATGCTTCAATCCTGTATCATTAGAAAATAAGATTGTGCGTTATGGTATTCTTCTGATTTTATGCAAAAAAAACTTTAATTAGAAAATCATAAGAATAGATTCCCTAATTGGTGCGGTATTCATGAAAATATGTTATTTTGTGGGTCATTTTCCTTACCAGGATTACTTTTATAATTTTTCAAAGTATAAAAGCAATTATCATTATGATGGTGGAATAAGTGTTGCATATAATTTGGCGCTCAACATGGCTAAAATAAATCATGATGTAACCGTATGTACGACATCAGCGCGATGGAAAAATGAATTCGAGCAATATATGGGAATCTCTATACATAGATATGGTACTAATTTCCGATTAGCGAGTGGTAACTTTTCTATTAATCTATTTTTAAATCCTCCAAAAAAAGACTTTGATATAATACATACTCATGTCGGAAATCCTATAGCAGATTTGGCTGGATATACCTATGCTAAACGAAATAAGGGAACTCCTTTCATAATAACGTATCATGGCGATGGGTCAGAGAATCTTAGTAGTGGTATCAGAAATTTTTGTGTGAAATTTCATAATAAGTATCTTTTGGATAAAATCTTATCTCGTGCGGATCTGATTATATCTCCCTCTATGAACTACATAGATGTTTCTAAGTTTTTAAAAAAACATAAAAAAAAGATTATTGCGATACCTAATGGAGTTGATCTAAAGAATTTTCAGTTAACTTATTCAAAGATTCAATGTCGAAGAAGATTAGGGTTATCCCATGACGATAAAGTTATATTATTCGTGGGTGCAATTAGCCCTCATAAAGGTCCAGATCTGTTATTAAAAGCTATGCCTACAATACTAAGGAAAGTCCATAATGTAAAATTGATAATTATTGGTAAAGGTGTTATGGAAGAAAAAATCAAACAATTATCTAGACAGCTTGGTATCGATAAGCAAATAGAGTTTGTTGGATTCATTGCAGATACATTTAGAAAAGCTATGTATTATAATGCGGCGGATATTTTCGTATTACCTTCATTCTTAGAATTGTCTCCTCAGGTCATCTTAGAAGCAATGGCTTCTGGTCTTCCAATAGTTGCAACAAATGTTGGAGGGATACCGGACCTAGTTGAAGATGAAAAATGCGGCTTATTAATACCAGCGGGGGACTGTCTGGCGTTAGAAAATGCGGTTATTTATTTACTAGAAAACGGAACTATTAGAGACAAAATGCGTCAGAGAGAATTAGAAAAAATAAAGGATTTTTCTTGGGAAAGTATGGCAAAGATTACAGAAAAGATTTATAGCGAGATATTATCATGAAAATATGTCTAATAGGTGAATATTGCAGTGAATTAGATGAGGCAATGAGGAAAGTATCTTTTTATTTAGCCAAAGAGTTATCCAAAAAAAATGAAGTGCTGACTCTAAATATTAGTGATCTTTTAACATTTCGATTTTGGAAACAGCTTAGAAGCTTTTCTCCGAATATTTTGCATTACACGCACGGTCCTTCAGATTGGAGTTACATTATTTTGAAAATTCTTTCTTTCTATTGTCCAGGTTCTAAAACAGTTATTTCGGCTATGCATCCTCGCTTCTCAGGGATATCTAAAAAAATAATAAGATTATTTAAGCCAAATATTGTTTTAACGCAATCTAGCAAGACAAAACATTTCTTTTCAGAATTGGATTGCAAAACAATTTTTTTCCCTGTAGGCATCGATCTTCATGAATTTAAGCCAATTTTAAACGATGAGAAGAAATCGTTAAGGAAAAAATATAACTTATCTGAAAATAAATTTATTCTTTTGCATATTGGATCCATAAAAAGTAAACGCAATATACAATTACTGAAGCATTTTCAGAACGATGATAACTTAGTACTTATTGTTGGTGCAGTATCAACAGGTATAGAAGATGTTATATTGCGTGAGTTACTATCTTCTGGGTGCGTCGTTTTTTCTGAATATATTGAGCATATATATGAAATTTATAATCTTTCGGATTGCTACATTTTCCCCACAGATCCTAAAAATAAATTAAATAGCATTGAAATCCCCCTTTCTGTATTAGAAGCCATGGCTTGCAATCTTCCAGTAATTTCTACAAAATTTGGGGCTTTAACTCAAATTTTCAAAGAATGTGATGGATTATTTTTCGTTGATACTAATGATGACTCTAGAATTTATGAAGCTTTAAATATCATTAAAAGCGGTCTTATGGTAGATACAAGATCAAAGGTTCTGCAATATTCATGGAATAATATAATAAATAAATTGGTAAAAATATATACAAGTTTAAATTAATAGTTTAATATTAATGTTATATGAAGATCATGTGATGTTCTAGTACGAGGTATTCATGTGAAGGACCGCACTTTTCTTATATGTCTAATCGGAATAGATGGTTCAGGTAAAACGACAATTGCCAAACTCTTAGTTAATAGCTTGAGGCTCAATGGGTATAAGTGCAATTATGTTTATGGAAGATTTCGGCCAAAGCTTTCTAAACCGATCGTTGATTTAGGAAAACGTCTTTTCCTAAGTAATAAAAATATATATGATTCAGATAAATACTCATATAGTAAGAGTGAAGTCGCAAAAAAACACTCAAATTTTCTATTAATTTATCAATATATTATACTATTAGATTACTCTCTTCAGCTATTGTTCGGAATATACCTACCTAGAATGCTCGGAAACTCTATAGTTTGTGATCGCTATGTTTATGATACTGTGATAAATGATATCCCTAAGACAAGCAATAGTCCATATGTATTAAAAAATCTATTGAATAGGTTCTTTAAAGTCGCACCTAGTCCTGATTTAACTTTCTTCATAGATATCTCAGAAGATATAGCATATTCAAGAAAAGATGATACTCCTTCTATAGAATATTTAATTGAACGAAGGAAAATATATATATGGCTCGCTGAAGAATATAATTTGGCAATCATAGATGGGACCAAAGATATTAATACTATTAGAGCAGAGATTGAACGGAGAATATACGAATGGACCAAACAATAAAACTTTTAAAGGTAATTGGATCTCCATTTTGTGAGAATAATGAAAATCATCTACCATTAAATGAACAAGAAGCTAGCTATTTATACTTCTATGCGAAAAAAAACAAGATAGCGTTGTATTATCTGAAATCCCTTGAAGAAAGAGATCTATTAGAGACTTTTGGTTTAAAGGAGAATTTTTATAAAGAATTAGAAAACCATAGAAGACAATCCACAACTGCCATTCGGATTGCAGAACTATTTAACATAGAAAATATAGATTACGCTATTTTTAAAAGCCTTGTACCTTTTCCAGGCACTCCAAACGACGTTGATATCATCCATTTCGGATCCTCTAATGAATACGAACGTGCAGTGGAGGTCATGCTTAAATCCGGTTACGTAGAGGTTAAAGGAAAAGTTGATACAGAGCAACGTATGTTTCATGATGTGAAAACCGGTGGATATCTTAACCCACATCCGGAAAAAAAAGATGTATTCGATATAGATTTATATCAAAAAATATCCGCTAGTTATACAATATATCTCGACAAAAAAAAGATGCAAAAACACATATGCTACACTGAATTTTTAGGTCATAGAATTAGAATCTTGAAACCTGAGGCAGAACTTGTGGCTATAATCATTCATTCCATCATTCCTGAAATGCTTTGCACATTATTCGTGTACTATGCGACTCTTTATCATATTGATGGAATGAGTTATGATGAAATTAATGAATTCCTAGATATTGCTCGAGAAAATCATGTTACATTTTCGATAAGATCCAACTTTTCGGTAGTTGCAGAACTACATAAGGCTGCTCATGGATTTATTCCGAAGAAACTAGAATTTATATTAAAAAAAGTAAATTGGAACGTTAATGAGAAGAATATTTTGATTAAAAGTGTTTATATAATGCCTTATAAATATAGCGTTTCCGCAGTATCACGTACTTTATTGGATAAATTCAGCGATACTGAATTTAAAAAGAGTTTCATGAAGCAAATAATATATATGTCAAATCCAAAAATGGCCAAATGGGTTATTAATAATATAATATTGAGACGACAACGGGAGACATATTAAGAATTATTAATAGATAAATAAATTTTTTAAATTTATAGGGGTTATATAATTGAAAAAAACCAAGTATGATCTTTCAGCAGCAATTTGTATTATCTCATTTCCGGTGCCATCTGTAGCAGTTGTTAATTCCTTTCTATATAGTCTTGTAGAAATTCTAGAACCACTTAGCAAAAGGATATACCTAATCAGTGGAAATATATCTAATTTAGGGTTTGAAGATGGCAAAGTATCGATAAGAGATATCCGTCTAAGCACACATTTTAGAAATGAAATTACTCCTTCCTGGTGGTCAATAATACTTCAAATTGCAAAAATAATAATTATACAATTAAAAATGAGCTGGAATCTGCTCAGAATATCAAAGGACATACAAATAGCTTTTTTTTATGTAGGTGGAATTAATTTAATTTTACCCATATTGGTCGCTAAAGTGTTTAGAATCAAAATTATAACTTCAGCAATCGGTCTAAGTTCTTCTAATTTTATGAAACCATCTTGTGGTAAGATCATTACATATATTGTTTATCCATTAATTTTAACTATAGAAAAAATTATATTTTTTATGTCTGATACTATACTAGTCGAATCTCCGAGCGTCACTAACTTTTTAGGGTTAACTAAATACAATCGAAAAATTATTAACATTGGTGCACGGTATATAAACAAAGAGATATTTTATGCAAGGCAAAGCGTTAGAGACAGGGAATCTTTAATAGGATATATAGGTCGCTTAGATGAAGCAAAAGGTGTATTGAATTTCGTTAAGGCAATACCATTGCTTTTAGATAAAAATAAAAAACTTAAATTTTTCATAGGTGGAAATGGTTCTGCATATAATCAAATCAGAGACGAGCTAGTAAAACAGAACCTGTTAGAATACGTTACGCTAGTAGGATGGATCCCGCATGAAGAAGTAGCAGAATATCTGAATAAGTTAAAGATATTTGTATTACCTTCATATTCAGAAGGCCTTCCCACTATAATATTGGAATCCTTGGCTTGTGGTACTCCAGTTCTTACTACACCGATTGGCGGGTTGCCGGATATTATAAAAGACGCCAAAACCGGATTTATTATGTCAAATAATTCACCAAAAATCATTGCAGAAAACGTTTTAAGGGTTTTGAAGTGTCCGGCGTTAGATGAAATTGTTGAAAATGGAAAATCCTTAATAGAAACTAATTATACATATAATGCTGCAATTGAAAGATATAGATGTATCTTACAAAAAACGCTTAATTATCAATAGAAAACTTCGAGCAAGGTCTTTTGTAGCCTTCTAAACATTCCCCATCTTTTTGGACGATACAGCCTTATATGACCTTCAATTCCTATAATCTCTAATTGGTTCTTTCAATGCATTTCAGGCTGGTAGGCGTAGGCCGAAGGTCAACAGTGATCCTAATGGGTCTGAACTTGGCCTAGTCAGTTGGACTGGGTGGTGCATCGAGTGGACCCCCCTCCGAGAGTAGTGGACAATAAGTTAAGCATAAGCAACATCTGTGGATAAAAAAATGAGGAGGAGTTGCGTCCGAAAATTCGAGATATCTGTAGTGTTTGAACATGAGAGCGGCAAGCCTATTGTTCAGGGCCAGGCACTGATAGCGGAATTGGAAAGGATGTTAGGTCATTTCCGAATCCTGCAATGCACTCGAAGTAAGTCATATGGAGTGGCTTGTATAGAAAGATTCTTACAAAATAGAGACTGCAAATTGTTTTGCGGAAGACTATAAATCGGTCCACATATACTTTCATCTTGATGTGTTATCACTCTAAAAGTGCTTACGTGGACTAATGATATAGAAGAAACAGCTGAGCTTGGGGACTCATTATATTCCCTAATTGATTGGAGTTAGTTAAGCATGAAAATAGTGATAATCTCTCAGGTTTTTCTGCCTAAATGGATCGCAGGGAGTGAAATTGCGACTTACTATATTGCAAAAAACCTGGCCGAGAAAGGCAATGAAGTCCATGTTATAACTTCTTGGGACCCTGGACTTGAAGAGACATCTAGCAAAGATGGATTTTTTATACACAGGTGTAAATATTTGAAAAATAAATTTTATTCATTTATAATATTTGCTATGAAATCAATCGAAATAATTATAAAATTAAATCCTGATATAATCCATTCTCAAGGCATTTACACAGGATTGCCTGGTATATTTGCGAAAATCTTTATGAAAAAAACTTGTATCGTTTGGACACAAGGATGTGATGTATATTATGCGTCTAGCCGTCTAAAAATTGCAAAAATATTTATATTGAATTATACAAGTCAATTGATTGCATTGACCAACGACATGAAAAATAATATTGAAACTTTTGTTGAAAAAGAGGTAATTATTCTCCCTAACGGTATAGATTTTAGTAGGTTTGGAAATAGGAAATCCAATGCAACTAAAAACCATACAAAATTAATACCAAATCAATGGTTGATTTTATTTGTGGGTACATTGAAGCCCGTGAAAGGATTATCTTACTTGATTCAGGCAATCTATATTTTAGTTTCAAAAGGTCATGAAAATATAAATCTGATTCTAGTAGGAGATGGTGAAGACCGGCAATATTTGAAGGAATTAACAGGAAAGCTGAATTTAAGCAAAAATGTGAATTTTGTAGGGCAGGTCCCTAATGACAAAATTCCATATTATATGATGTGTTCGGATATATTCGTACTCCCAAGTATATCTGAAGGATTTCCTCTCGTCATATTGGAAGCTATGGCCTCTGGATTACCTATAATTGCAACAAAGGTTAGAGGGCTTCCAGAAATCGTCATCGATCGCGAAAATGGATTACTGGTTGATTCTAAATCTTCAAATGACTTAGCTGATAAGATATTAGAAATGATATACGATGACGAGTTACGGGGAAAAATTGCTAAAAATAATTTAGAGAAATCATTATTATACTCGTGGGATAAGATCACGGATAAGTTATTGAATATTTATTTAGATAATAAAAAATAAATTCCTTGCCGCTTGTCTCGAGTTATGAGGTCGTGGGTTTAACTCAGTGTGATGAGACAGTCCCATCCTTCTGCCATCGACAGGGCCAGATTTATCTGCACCCACTTCATGACGGTGTTATCTGAAAGCTAGTAGAATTAAGTTTAACCGCGAGGAGATGTTGGCACGTTAGCATCCGGCTTCGATCTATTCGATAAATGGGTTGGGCGAGTTGACAATGAGACGAAAAAGCATTTGAGGAAGGTTTAAGTGCGAATACTTTCTTTTGGTCCTTTCATAGATTATCAAATTCAACTGGCAAATGAGCTCTGCAATAAAGAAGAAATTATGCTTGTGATACCTGGAAATGGATTGATGAATGCGTATTCGGGAACGATAGATGAAAGGGTGAAAATTCGTTTTCTTGGAAAAGTAACGGCCATTTATGACCTTGAATATCTTCTGATGTTAAAAAATTTTATAAATCTTATTCGTGACTTTAAGCCCGATGTAATTCATCTGCAACTTGGCGGCAGCATAATAGACTTGGCTTTATTACCCGTTTTCAAGACTCTTCCCTTAGTATCTACGTTTCATGATGTTACGCTTCATCTCGGAGAAAGCTCTTTGCTGATGGACTTTATCCGATATTGGGAAAGAAAATATTCGGATAAAATAATCGTCCACGGCAAAAAGCTAAAGGAACAAATGATAAGAGAGCGCCATCTGCCAGAGAATAAAATTCATTCGATACCAATAGGTGAGCATGAGGTAGCTCCTTTTAAAAGATATATAAAACCTGATTTGAAGGAAGATGGAAATCTGGTTCTATTTTTCGGGAGAATCTGGAAATACAAGGGATTAGAATATCTAATAAGGGCAGAACCAATTATCACAAAGGAAGTACCTGATGCAAAGATAATTATTGCAGGAGATGGCGAAGATTTCCAAAAATATGAAAATATGATGGTGAATAGAGACAATTTCATCATACACAACTATAGGATTCCATACAATGAGGGTGCCGAATTATTCCAAAGATGTAGTTTGGTTGTTTTACCATATATTGATGCATCACAAAGCGGCGTAATCCCAACAGCCTACGGATTTAAGAAACCAGTCGTAGTGACAAGCGTTGGGAGCATTCCTGAGATCGTTGATGATGGGATTACTGGATATATTGTGCCTCCAAAGGATGTTAACGCGTTGGCACAGGCTATAATAAAATTATTAAAAGATCAAAAATTAAGAAAACAAATGGGAGAGAACGCGTATATAAAATTGAAGACTGACTTATCATGGGATGATATTGCAGAAAAGACGATCAAAGTCTATAGAGAAGCTATTCGAGGAAAGAAATGCAAGTATCTAACCCTCTTCAGATGAATGACTGGGAAATTAAGAAATTTATCCGAATCATACTGGCTATCCAGCTAGTGCTGTGGGGCTTAATAGGCCTGGATGCCATGGGCATTCAAGTTCCAATCGCGAGACAGCTTGTCGGATTCATCTATCTTACCTTTGTACCCGGGGTTATCATCCTCCGAATTCTAAAATTACATCGGATTGGGAATATCGAAACCATATTATATACGGTTGGATTGAGCATCGTAACCCTGATGTTCACCGGTGCTTTCATGAATGCCGTCTTTCCATCGTTGGGCATTTCCGGACCAATATCGACTATGCCCTTGGTTATCACAATAGGAGCAATTATATTAACATTATGTGTTATATGCTATATGATAGATAGAGACTTTCAGGATCCCAATTTTATCGACCTCAAGGATGTATCATCTCCTGCGGTCCTTTTTTTATGCCTGATTCCTTTTCTGGCTATATTTGGGACGTATGCAGCTAACTTTTATCATACGAACAGTATTTTGCTTCTTACGATTGCTTTAATTCCAGTAATAGCTGCTCTTATCGGTCTTGATATGTTCATTTCCAGCAAAATGTTCCCCTTTGCGGTTTTACTGATTGCTATTTCTCTTGTCTTCCACAGTTCGCTAATATCGATGTATGTATGGGGCTGGGATATAAACATAGAGCTATATTTAACCAGTTTTGTTAAGATGCATTCAATATGGGACCCAGCAATTCCTTCTATTTGTAATGGTATGCTAAGCCTTGTTATGCTTGCTCCAATCTATTCCATTATTTCAGACTTGAGCTTAACATGGGTCTTCAAAATAATATATCCTTTTTTATTTTCCTTGGTTCCTTTAGCCCTCTATCGCGTATTTCAAAAGCAAACCGATGATAAAATTGCATTTGTTTCATGTTTATTTTTCGTGTCGTTTAATATTTTCTATACCGAGATGCTTCAATTGGCGAGACAACAGATCGCAGAATTGTTTCTCGTTCTATTGATATTGCTGATGATTGATAAACATATGAATAAATCAAAGAGATCCTTTTTGATTATTATATTTAGTATTTCTCTAGCCACATCGCATTATGGGTTATCCTATATCTTCATGCTTTGCCTAATTCCTGCTTGGATAATGCTTGTCCTTGCAGAGAATCCTACGATACGAAATTTAAAGAATAAGTATCTTCCTAATTTTGGTAGAGAGAGCGACGAGCTAGCTCTTAATCCAAATCATCTCAAGTCAGAAGATAGATCAATTAATTATGCTTTTGTTTTGTTATTTGTAATTTTTACTCTGATGTGGTATATGTTTGTTTCAGATTCTTCTGCATTTAATGCAATAGCGAGCGTTGTAAAACACATAATAAGCAGTATATCCACCGATTTTCTAGATCCTGATTCTGCACAAGGGCTCAAATTGGCTTTAACTCCACGCAAAACTCTTTTGCTAAATCGGATCAACCAAGCTATCAATTATCTTAATCAAATTTTTATCATAATTGGCGGAATTGTATTGCTCTTAAAATCTCAAGCAATTAAATTTGAACGTGAGTATATATCATTCGCTGAGTTGAACCTGGGTCTATGTTTTGCTGGTGTATCAGTTCCCTTCTTTGCAAGCGCTCTTAATATGACTCGATTATATCATATAGTCCTTATCTTCCTGGCGCCTATCTGCGTAATTGGCGGAATAGTGTTCATCCGGGGTGTTATCAAACTTGTTGGGATAACATGGACGGATCGCCATATGTCTATCTCAATAAAAATACTATCAATATATTTTGTGATTTTCTTTTTGTATCAATCGGGGATGGTTTTAGGGCTAACCGAAGGTTTCTCTAGTTCTCTTCTGGTTTATAATAGCTCGATTGATTTTCCTAGATTCAACGATCGCGAAGTCTCAGGTGCCGCATGGATAAATAATGTACGGGGCGATCAAATCGTTTTCGCCGATCCATATAGAAGCCTATTATTGAGCAGTTTCGCCAGAGATAAGTTAGGTCTATCTGAATTTAATGATTCTTATGTATACCTGGGAACGTTTAATATTATGACTGGATCTATAATGAAAACATCTCGAAAGAAAGCGACCTCTACGATTTCATTCGTCCCTTACAATTCATTAATTGACAATAGAGACATGATTTATTCTAATGGTGGAGCATCAGTCTTCCATTCCATATTTTAGGCAGATCGAGTGTACCCAGATCCATCTCCGCCTAATTATTATCAAATGGAACTGCAATGTCATTCATGATGGCTAAAAACCTCTCTCCGATACTTGTGCAATCTCCCCAACCGATTTTGAGCCTTCGTCTCGTTCTCTTTTCCGCGCTTTTTGATCGGCCCTTGAGAATTGGGAGGCGATGGGAGGAGGAATTTCGAGCTTCGCCCCCTCGGATCGTGGGTGTGGGTCGTGGAAAAATGCCGCTTGAATCTAATGGAGCCGGCATAAATTCTCGTAGAACATTCCGAACGTTTTGGATACTCAAGAGATGATAGATATTCGAAAGATCGATACTCGAGGTCTCGAAGGAAACTTTAAGCCAGGCGGTCAGAGGAGGAGTCGGTATGGTGGAAGGAATAATGAACGGGAGGCATGTGGCTGATATGCTATACCTCTAATTTCGGTAGCCGAGACAGGATTTTCATGAGAAAATGAGGTCAAAACTGGGAGAACAAATAGTTACATAATTTTTTTGAAATAGCTATGGTTTTATCTGCCTTAACATGGTTCTTTGCATTGCATCTAATTTTATATCGAATGCAAGATTATATTTATGATATAAGTTCCAAATCGTATCTATCCCATATACTGATTTCAAAAGATAAGTATAATAACTTTGAAGTTTATTTGTTTTTTCAAAATTGCCATATTCCTTTGAGACCTTTACCGATTCATTAATCATATCCGTCCTTCTGGAAATTATTTTACGATCTTTATGGGTTCTATCGACAGCGAATATCTTATTTATATATTTAAAATCGTGAAATTTAGATATCCTCAGCCAGAAATCATAGTCCATTGCTATATGCAAACTGGTATCCAATCTAAATTCATCGATAATTCTTTTTCGGAAGAAAACTGCAGGCTGAATCAAAAAACATGTTTTCTTAAGATAATCGCGATCAAATTTTTTGGGTTTTATTATAAATAGCAGCAAGTTATTTTCATCTATTCTCGCCGCATTTCCATAAATTACGTTTATCTCCTTAAATGTTTGGAAATATTTGACTATTGCATTGATAGTTCGAACATCAAAATAAGCATCATCGGAATTTATCCATCCTATAATTTCACCCTTTGCTCTATCAAAACCTTTGTTTATGGCGTCTGCCTGACCATTATCCGGCTCGGATATCCATTGCATTCTATATGCATTTTCATATTTTTTAAGAATATTTAAAGTAGTATCTATCGATCCTCCATCAATAATTATGTGCTCTATATTTGGATAGTCTTGGTTTTTTACGCTCAGTATAGCGTCCTCTATAAACTTACCTTGATTATATGAGGGGGTAATAACTGAAACTAATGGCAGATTATCAATCATTTATACACCTTCAATTATTTTTAAACGTAATACCCCGCAGCTTGCTGCGCGGGTGCGCCGCCGCCGTTTCACTCACTTGAATCGGCTAGGAATGGCAATAATTTCACCTTCAAATGGTGCCTTAGCAATTGCGTTAGTGTCATTTGCGTTAAATACCTCATATCCGATATTTTTTAAAAAATCAAGAATTTCTTTAGAATTTCCTTCGAATGATGATAGAAGCAATTCTGAAAGTTCAGAAACAATGATCGGTTTATGTGTTTCTAGTGTATTTATAGATCCTTTCAAAACTGAATATTCTGCTCCTTCTACATCAATCTTAATAAAACCTGGATTTAAATTAAAATTTCTCACTAAATTATCTATCGTATCACTTTTTACATTAATTGTTTTTGGAATTATATCTTTCACCGCAGGATGGACTATGTTGCCTAGGCTTGAATATTCTTCCATCCCTGTAATTGTTTTCAACTGACAAATGCCACTAGTATTTGCAGCGACACCTTCGAAAATAATAACTGAATCTTTACAATCATTCCTTATAATATTATTATATAAAAATTTTAATGCGTGGGGTGTCGGTTCTATAGATAAAATTTTGTTTTTTTTCGATATGATCTTAGAAAACAAAACTGTAAAAAGCCCTATATTGGCACCAATATCCAGTACATCTTTTTCAGGGTCAACATAATCTTTAATTATTTCTATAAGCTCTGGTTCATAATGCTTCGTAGCAAGGATTCTCTTAAGGATATGAGACCTGAAGTCCATCTCAAATGAACCGTGAAATTCAGGGATACGAAGTACAAGATGCCCTTCTTCTACTATATCAAAATACGAATCGTAACTTTCATATAATAAGTTATCATTTTTTAAGCCATATTTACGTCTAAGGTGCATTAATGTATAGTGAACTAGATATGCAAATCTATACTTTTTGGCAAAAGTATTAAAATAATTTAATAATATCTTGCTCAATTATTGTTCCTCCTGATAATTTGCTAAACTATATTCCAGGATCGGTGCAAGCAAGCCTGGCCTTCTTCCCATCCAATAAGGTGAATCGCTCAGTAATCCTTGTATAACCAAAAAAATGGATGGCGCAGTATTTCCAGGTTCAAAAAGCCACTGGCGACAATGAAGGCCTCCAATACATTCTACTCTATAGATGCCTTCATTTAATAATCGTTGTGGCAATTTGCTTCTAATTATATTAATCCCTTTGGACAATTTAATCCATTTTCCTTCACAGTCATCTGTCTGATATGACCAGTAAAGAAGTATACCTTCATCATTATAAATTGCATATCCAATGGTCAACGCAGGATCAATTTCTCTAACATCCCCTATAATATAGACCCACATTTCAGAATCATTGCTTTGCGGCATAGATATTGTATTGCCATCATCGTCGCCGATATAAAACCTCACAATTTTAAACCATGGATTGTTTGTTTTTTCATCTATATTAACCCATTCAGGGGATGTAATGCTTTTTTCCGTTCCAAATAAATATTCTGTGATTATATCTTTTACATTATCTCCGTATTTTTTGATCTGCCCAGACTCTAACATCATGCAAGATCCGCATAATTGTTCTATTGCATTCATATTATGACTAACAAATAAAACAGTTCGCCCTTCTTCAGAGACCTTTTTCATTTTTCCTAGACATTTTTTCTGGAAACCAGAGTCACCAACTGCCAACACTTCATCAACAAGTAAGATCTCCGGTTCCAGATGAGCAGCTACGGCAAATGCCAGTCTTACATACATTCCGCTGGAGTAGCGTTTTGCTGGTGTATCAAGGAACTTTTCTATCTCAGCAAACTTAACAATATCATCAAACTTATCGTTTATCTCATGCTTCCTCATTCCCAGAATAGATCCACTCAAATAGATATTCTCTCGACCCGTAAGCTCAGGGTGAAAGCCAGTGCCTACCTCAAGGAGCGAGCTAACTCGGCCAAAAAGCTGTACCGATCCCGTTGTAGGCGTGGTTATGCGTGATAGGATCTTTAGTAATGTGCTTTTGCCCGTTCCATTTCGCCCAATGATGCCGACAACCTTCCCTTGTTCAACCTCAAAGGAGGCATCTTTCAGTGCCCAAAAGTATTCATCTCCATTGTTGGAATTTGATCTTTGCATCAATCGCCTAAGCGGGACGGCTATGACATTGGTAATGGAATCCCTAAAGGTCTTGTAAGGCTCGCGCTGGCCGATGCGGTAGCGCTTGCCCAAATGCTCTACACGGATTGCTATCTTGTCCATCTTTTACACCACATCGGCGAATGTTTTCTCCATGCGTTTGAAGTAATATATGCCTGAAATCAAAATAACTACTACCATTAGAACCGAGACAAAAATCATAGATCCTGGAGGCTCAGTACCAAGCAACGCCCAGCGAAATCCCTCAATCACACCAGCCATGGGATTTAGCCCATAGATCAGCCTGTACCTCTCGGGCACGAGAGAGCTTGCGTAAACTACAGGCGATGAGTAGAGCCAGAGCTGAATAATGAAGGGGACTGTATACTGGAAGTCTCTGTACTGAACATTTAAGGCTGAAAGCCATAGTCCAACGCCTAAGGATGTTGCAAGGGCCAACAGTATAAATGCAGGAAGCCAGATTATATTTATCGTCGGAACGAATCCATAGTATAGGGTCATTCCAATGAGGATAATAAAAGCAACTGCGAAATCCACAACTGGCGACAAAATCCCTGATATCGGCATGACCAAACGTGGAAAGTAGACCTTTGTCATTATATTTGAGTTGGTGATCATGCTGCTCGTAGAGCGCGTAATGCCCTCTGCAAATAGCGTCCATGGCAGTAGTGCCGCATAGCTGAAGAGCGGATAGGGAATGCCCTCGGAGGGTATCTTTGCAAACCCTCCAAAGATAATAGTAAATATCACCATTGTGAACAACGGCTGGATTATGGCCCAAGCTGCACCTAACACCGTCTGCTTATATCTAACCTTGATATCCCTCGATGCAAAGGTATAGATTAGCTCTCGGTAGGCCCAGATCTCTTTAAGATCAATTGGTATCCAGCCTTTCACAGGTCGAATTATTGTAATGGGAACTTCATCAGCTGAATTCTGCCCTTTGTTTATCGTCTGGCTCATCGTACTCCTTGTACTTCCCTGTACCAGGAAATGGTCCTTTGCAGCCCCTCTTCAAATCCCATTTCCGCCTCAAATCCGAATTCCTTTTTTGCCCGGCTTACGTCAAGGCACCTGCGGGGCTGTCCGTCCGGCTTCGTGGTATCCCACCTGATCTCCCCAGCGAAACCTGTCAATCTGGCTATCATCTCCACCAGATCCTTTATGCTTATCTCCTTGCCGGACCCCAGGTTCACTGGATCGGCTTTATCGTACCCCTCAGCACCCATTACTATCCCCCTGGCGGCATCCTCCACGTATAGGAATTCTCTGGAAGCAGCACCTGTTCCCCAGACCTCGACAGTTTTACTGCCTGATTTTACTGCCTCGTTGAACTTTTTGATCAAAGCTGGGATGACGTGGGAGCTCTCGGGATCAAAATTATCCCCCGGTCCGTAGAGGTTCACAGGCAAGAGGAAAATGGAGTTGAAATCATATTGCTGCCGGTAGGCTTGCGACTGTACCAGTAACATCTTCTTGGCCAGGCCGTAAGGGGCATTTGTCTCCTCTGGATAACCGTTCCAGATTTCATCCTCCCGGAAAGGCACCGGGGTAAACTTGGGATAAGCGCAAACCGTTCCTACTACTACGAACTTCTCTACCTCTTCTTGCCTCGCTGCCTCAATGAGCTGAATTCCCATTATGGCGTTATCATAGAATAGCTGGGCAGGATACATTCGGTTGAATCCAATGCCACCTACTCTTGCCGCCAGATGAATTATCAGATCGATATCTTTCACAGCTTCCTGGCAGTTCTCCCATCTTCGCAGATCGGTTTCCTTGCTTCTCGGTATCCGAATATTTTCTGGTGATGCACCAGAATCGACAAGCTTGCTAAGAACCTCTCTGCCCAGGAAACCAGCGCCTCCTGTCAATAGAACTTTCTTCCCATTCCAAAAGCTCATAGGACCCTCTCTTTTATTGCTATGCCATCGATTTTAAATATATCGCTGAGGCGGTTGAAGTTATCCTTTGCCAGGTAGTTCTGGTTCTCTATCCTTTTCAATCTCTTAGCCACCACCGATTTGGGAACTTATTCTTCAGGATTTGATCACCATCACCAACCGACTGCAGGCCTGCCGCTCTCATGTCGGCGTCAACCATTATCTTTACCAGATCTTCAAAGGCGATCAAAGGCTCCCATTTCATCTCTCTGCGGGCCTTTCCCGGGTCTGCCAGAAGGGAATCTACTTCCGTAGGTCTAAAGTAGCGCTTGTCGATCTTTACGTGTTCCTGCACATCAAGTCCGGCATAAGAAAAAGCTGCATCTAGGAACTCCTTCACAGAGTGAGCAACTCCAGTTCCTATGACGAAATCCTCAGCGTGATCGTTCTGGAGCATTCTCCACATGAACTCCACATATTCAGGGGAGAAACCCCAGTCCCTCCTGGCACTCAGGTTGCCTAAGTATAGGTGATGGTCCTTGCCGCTGAGGATACTGGCTATCCCTCTTGTAATTTTCCTGGTTACAAAAGTCTCTCCGCGCCGGGGAGACTCATGATTGAAGAGTATGCCGTTGCAGGCGAAGATATTGTAGGCATCCCGGTAGTTTTTGGTGACCCAGTACGAATAAACTTTGGCGCAGGCATAAGGGCTTCTGGGCATGAATGAAGTGTTCTCATTCTGGGGTGGTGCAGCCTCTCCGAACATCTCACTGCTGGATGCCTGGTAGAATTTTAGTCCGTTACCGCTCCTTCGAATAGCCTCAAGGATTCGTATCGTTCCAAGAGCAGTGATATCTCCGGTGTACTCAGGTATATCGAAGCTAACTCGAACGTGACTTTGAGCGCCAAGGTGATAGATCTCGTCGGGCTTGATGTTGTAAATCAAATTAAAAATTTGACCGGAATCCGAGAGGTCGCCATAATGAAGGTAAAGCCTGGCATCCTCGCTGTGAGGATCGACATAAATGTTATCGATCCTTGCTGTATTGAAAGTAGAGGACCTTCTGATTATGCCATGAACCTCGTAGCCTTTGCTTAGAAGGAGTTCCGCCAGGTAAGAGCCATCCTGCCCAGTTATTCCTGTTATCAATGCTTTCTTCATTGCATCACTTTATCATTTAAATTTAAGAAAATATCTCTCAATTTTTTCACTCTCGGATCTTCAAGATAACTTTGTGAAAGTGAAAGTATATTTGGATCAACTATCTCTATATTATGTTCTTCTCTCTTATCTTTAATATTATCAAGTTTTCTTAGGAATACAACATTTTGAGGACCAATAATTCTTTGAACAATTAATTTGAGAGAATAGCATCTATTCAAACGAATTCTATTTTTCTCTAGATCGTCACATGCAAATCGATTAATTGTCTTTAATAGCTTGCCTCTGGAAGATCCATAATCATAAAGATAATATCTATATGGCTTGAATTTCATTTCGTT
>Ga0247841_10005270_pt1 | contig 21135 bp, 17 predicted proteins | sample LaCruzMarch2015__2_FD_192410 | JGI IMG/M metagenome (GOLD analysis project Ga0247841, IMG submission 192410) | Freshwater microbial communities from meromictic Lake La Cruz, Castile-La Mancha, Spain - LaCruzMarch2015_18m | ecosystem: Environmental > Aquatic > Freshwater > Lake | place: Spain... | reverse complement strand
GTGCAGGCCGCCGTGGTAAAGGATGTTACCGCCCAGTATCGCCCGTCCCAACTCGAACTCGAAGGCGTGACGGCCAAGCCGGACATCGCGGCCATTGTGGCAAAGACCACGGAGTTGGTGATTCAGCAGACCATTGATATTCCGCAAATCCTCGTCGTGCCCACCGGCAAAGTTCAATCTGGTTTCAACCCGTTCACGCTCAAGCTGGATACGCTCAACTATCCACCGGTATCGGAAGAGCTTTGGGCCAAGCACCTGCGCACGGATCAGGTGGATGTGATCGCCATGGGCAAGGGCGATATTGAGGAATCGCGGTTAGAGGACTACGTCGTAAGTGGCCTCGTCAATTTTGACGATGTTTCTTACGACGCACATGCCGACCTGCTTTACGATCTGGCCGGTCAGGTGGTGAAGCATCTGCACAGCTACCTGCGCGACGAGCACGAGACTCGCAAGGTGCTCAGTTGCTATCAGCGAGATATAGCCCGCTTCGTTCACGTTCAGATGCAGGAACATTATTGGGAAAAGGCAACCGGCTACGAAGTAAAGATCAGTAAGGGGTTTTCCGAGTTGAAGCCGAGTGCTTATACCGCGTCGGCATCGGAGCCGGTGCTCGATTACCGCCAGCCGCCGGCGGACAAAAGCAACATGGCAAAGTATCTCTTCGGCGGGTTCAAGCGCTGCCTCTACCCGGTGCAGAAGTTCCAGTCAGACGCCGAGCGCAAGCTGTCCGTCATTTTAGAACGCGAAGCGTCGAAGTGGTTCAAGCCCGCCAAAGGCCAGTTCCAGATTTACTACAAATCCAGTACCGACCATCTGGAATACCAACCGGACTTTGTGGCCGAAACGGAAACCACGATCTACATGTTGGAACCCAAACGCCGCGACGAAATGACGGACCCGGACGTCGTAGCCAAGAAGGAAGTGGCTATCACATGGTGCAAACAGGCAAGTGACCACGCAAAGACGTATCATGGCAAGCCGTGGAAGTATCTCCTGATTCCGCACGATGTTGTCGCGAATAACATTACGCTCGAATGGCTCGCCCGTCAGTTTGAGCCAAAGTGAATTGGAGTTCCGAGCGTCAGTTCCACGATGCCCAAAAACGCCCCAGACGATAGCGTAGAACACGCTTCCGGCGCCTATCGTACCCCGGCCCATACCTTGGCACCCTGGCCGGCGATCGTCATTTTTCAAGAGATCCTGACGGGCCACTGGAGCCACGCTGTAATCGTTTCAACTGTCGGCCTTCTGTCGGCCTGCCCAGGATAGTATTCCTTATGTATTCCTTTCAAGCCCCCATTTAGAGAACTCGACAAACGAACGAAAAAGAAGAAAAGCGAACTATCAAAAACGGGGTATATTCACATAATGCTTGATTCTATTGGCCTAAATGCGGTTTTGACCACATAGAATCATGTATAGCGACCGATAAAATGTCCACTTTTTAGGCTTCCGACTTCCAAAGTAAAAAGGCAGACCAATCCTATGCCCTTTTAGTCAAAAAAGGAAGCAAAGGTTGATTTGCCTTGTGGAAAATTATGCCTTGATCAGTGCTTCGTCCTCTTTCTCTTTCGCAGAATTAATAAAGCGGCCAGGGGTTTGATCGTTCAAACGGACAGATCCAAACGTAGGGATAACCGTTTCCGTGTCGGAATTAGTCGCTCTGAAACGCCTATGCAAGCGGTCGGCAGGCTTATTGCAGGGACCTCTTTCACCGCCTTTTGCCGTGGTTTTGGCAAGAGTCCTCTGACTGTGTTCCTGCGGATTGGGTATTGCCATACGTTCCTTGACGGCATTGTCTATGTCTTCGAAAGAGACCTCAGGCCGCCCCGCCTTCTCTGCCCAGTACCAGCGCGCCCGGCGCGCTACGGCACTCAGAGCCCCAAGATATTCACGGGTGGTCATGGCCATGCCGGCAAGGAATTTCATTGAAGCATTATCCAATGACGGGAACATTGACTTCGCCACAGCCTTCAAATCTTCTACGCTTAATTCCGCCGGCAGTCTTTCATAATAAGCAACGCGGCCTTCAAATTGCTCGCAGGCCCAGCCGGTATTCTTGATTGTCCTGGTACGATCGTTCTTCCAGGCTTGTGGCGTCGTAATCAGAGCAACAGCAATGCCCTTATCAACCAACTCGGTTCGAATCCAGTTCAAGCGAACCGGATTGGCGACACGGACATTCTTTTGCGGCCAGAGGAAATGCGCCTCGTCAAAAACCAGCATGATATGACCGGACCGCAGCGTTTTATCAATCAGATCCCGTAATTCCACGTTTTTCTTCTGCGAAACAGACAACCCCAAAGAGCAAGCAATCGCACGATAAAAGTCTTCCTCTGCATTTGAACATGGCACGCTGACAAAGCGAGCGCAACCAAGATGCATGTCACACCATGTCTTAGAGGCAAACGTTTTGCCTAAACGCGCATTGCCCTCGATGATAACCATGCCCTCGCTTTTCGAAGCATATTCGAGAGCTTCATAAACCCGCCGGCCCACTTCCGTAACAACCGTTTTTTGCCTGATCCTGTCAACGTGGCGTTTTTTGTATTCAGAAAGCGCGCCGACAATGTCATGAAAATATGGAGCCGTAGCGTCCTTATTACGATTCTCTCCGTCTTCACTCTGAAAGTTAACCTCTTCAAATTCACGGACAATGTCAGGTTCACCTGGCAAGGAAAACCGCATCTTTGGATTCAGGCAAAATTCCGCCAGAAATTCTTCCGTTTTTATTTCAGCAACCCACCTACAGAGTTCCATCAAATCACTCCCTTTGATTGAACGGCCTCCGGCATGAAGTTCGACTTCATAAAGTATCTCGTTGGCATCATAATCACGGAATATAATAGAGCGTGTGTTTTCCTCACTTATGCCAACGTTACATGACCTTATTAGGTCGGATTCCAACTGTTTCAATATATTTTGCGGATAAATTTTGTCTGCCTTCACGCCAATTTTATGTATAGCTGGCGTTCCAATCCGCTCAGGAAACATTTTTACCAATTCGCGGGAAACCTTACGAAGGCCGCCTTCCCGATGCGATAACGCCTGGATAAAATATAACAGGCTGCGTTTGCGCGCACTCAGCAGAAGATCACAACGGGCTGTCACCAGGTTTCCGTTCAACCCCCGCCGCTCAGCATATTCCTCACTCGACATGAATCGTTCCTGGCGGTACGGGCTATTTTCAGATGCATGACGGGTTGAGCTCATGGTTTTTGTTTCTCTCCCAGCTGATGTTCTTTTTGAGCTTCGAGCATTAATTCCAAACCCGCCCTGGTTTGATCGCTGTTCCAATCCATACGTGCGTTTCCTATGCCTGCCCGCGCCGCAAGCTTTCTGTTTTGTCGATTGATCTGTCTTTCATCGTGCAGCCGTTGCATACGAGCCCGACATTGTTCATGAATGTCTATTCCAAGCTGAGCAGTCCGTTCATCGGTCACAATACCGCGCATCATACGCGGCAGGAATGTTGCGGAGAAATGGTGCCTGATCTTCCTATAGTATTCATGCCGGGGCGCTTCATGGGCTGCGTTTTGAGCAAGGGCCAGTTCCAACACTTCTTCGGGCGCATCCATCGCCGGCACAAGGGGGGCACGTTCCACAACACACGGCTTCATTACGTTCATATCATCCACAAACGAGGCCAAATCAGGATTTTCCGGATTGAACAAGAGATAGACCTCCCGGCCGATCCGTTCACCGGTTTCCCTGCTTTTGTAGGTGTATCTTGTCTTACCGATCCGGAAACTAATGCCGTTACGGCCGACTCGCGTTTTCAGTACATGGCTCGCCAGAAGATAACGGCAGACATTCGATAATTTGCGGCCGCCTTTAACAGCACGCGATTCGAAGGCTTCATGCGGCGATATGCCGTCCAGGTATTTTCCGCCTTGTTTTTCATCGTTGTATTCCTCACAAATACGTTCCAAGCGAATACCCCATTGATCGCAGGAGTACATGCCTACCTCAGCCGGATGCACGCCTTTTTTGACGAGAGCAATGGCTTTCTGCGCACGCTCGAAGCAATCGCGGCGCTCATCCCGGCCAATATAGCAAGGTTCACGTTCCATATAATTCTGGATGGAGCCGAATACCCGCTCAATGATCTTCGATTGCGGGCCGCGCGCGTGTTGGAAACGTAGCCCTAATTGCCCGCGTAATCCTGCCTCAGTCTGTCCCCAGGGGACTTCATCACGGCCGCCGACAATCAGACGCGCTTTCCACGGCCCATTCTCAAAATAGAATCCTTCATTCGGCAAACCGTAATCGTCATGTATGGCGGATATCAGATTACGGATATGCAGGGCGCGATAGTTTGGGGATGAAATAAGGACAAATCCAAGAATAAAAGTCGTGGCAACATCGATCATCATCAGAAATTGACCGCGCATGACTTCAAAACCTCGTTCAGTTTCCTCGTAATAATAAACCGGCAACGTGCTGTCATCCCCTTGGAACCATTCCCAAGGCCGGATGGTCGACGGATCACGTTCCACAAACGCACCGCGTGTCCTGGCCCATTTAGGACCGTGATGCAAGGGCATGAGCATTTTAATCTTGGGAATCACGAGCGCACGGATATTTTTAGGCACATAGGATTTGCTGGATGGATTATTGAGATAATAGGAAAGTACGGCACCGTTCAATTTACGATCACGGACAAGCTCACGCCAAGCTTGCGCCAATCGGCCGCCGCATTCCAATGAATGGGCAACCAGAATTTGTTCATCCTCTTTTGTCAATGCCGGCGCGCGCCGATGCCCGGACTTACAGGACCGCTCATCCTTGACGGTATCGGCATGTTTCCCGCCTTGTGTCCATTCGCTGTATTTCCGTATAAATTGCTTCCTCAGCGCAGTTGCGTTTTTCCCCAGGTCGGGAATCTTTGCCAGAAGGAAATTAATTAATATGCGCCGGACCTTTTTTGCGCGATTGCCGGCTTCAATATGCTGCTCATAGGCTTCAAACACCAAACTCCAGAGCCAGGCTTTTTCGTCATGGCTTGGATTTACGGGGTCTTTGAAAGAGACGATAACGTCCTGCAGGTCATGCGTGTTAATCCCGGCCCGTGTCTGTTCTAAAAGTGATGGAGACCTTTTTTCTGCGATATTTTCATCCAGGTAAATTTCAAGCCGCCCCCAGTTTTCAGTGCCACCATCCCGGCGCAAGGTACGCTCCAGAAGATTACGGAAATGTCTGGCGCTTATGGAATGGCTATATTCGCGCGCATAGTCGCGTAATCCCTGAACTTCCATATCCGCCGCGCTGTAGTTCATGTCATTGATATGATCCAGGCTCCAAGCCAGGGCACGCTGCAATTTTGCCGCCTTATCTATATGAAACTGTGAGATGTCTTTTAAAGCAAAGCGCGGACGCCATTCTTCAACTACTGATGAGAGCAAATGATCGGCGGACCGGAATTCAAGCTGTCTCGCCCTTGTTACAAGCTGCTCACGATAGGACACCGGCAAGGCACTGAATGACCAGGTCTTATGTTGTGACTCGCCGCGAATAATAATCCCGCTTGAATCCACCTGGGACAGGGCATAATACACTGCTCGCCTTGAAATACGCAGCGCCGCCGCTACCTGGCCAGCTGTATAAAGCCCGGCTTGGACTTGCTGCGGCGCCGGTGGTGCTTCAATTGTTGCGAGGTTATTCATCGCCATATCTCTATGAAAAAGTGGCCGGATGCCGCATCAAGACATGCGAGGAGTAACCAGAACCCCGCAACGGCATCCGACCGTGGATTTCAGTACAATATTGAGGATAAGTCATGGCAAACATATTCTAAAAATTACCCAACGAATGGTTCCGAAATGGTTTCAGCCAGCCATTTGGACGGGGATGCCGGGCATTGGCTTGTGGGCTGGGTGCGCCACTGGCCAAAACAGCAGCCTTCAAATAGACGGCAGGCAAAGGCTTGGTCTTTAGCCTGGTCACAGGCTTGGCAAATTGTACGACGGTGCTTCGACAGCGCCGTTTCCGGCACCTCGCCGCAAGGGGCGTATTTGGCTGTCAGTTGCTTATAGGCTTCATCAGAGAGAATCAGGCTGTTGCCATCAACTTTCCCATACGAAATGACGTCCTCGGCATATCCAGGCAAGCGATGCGGGGAATAGGAATACAACTCGGTCAAAAGAAGTGTTTTCATGGGGGAGATGAGTAACCGGTTAATAGTTCGCAAATCCAAAGGACGGTCGGGGTGGAAGTGCTCAAGTATCGGGTTTTTATCGTGCCATCGGGCTGGGTAATGTCAATCTTCGCGCCCTCGTGGCAATACGTCCCGCCATTCGATTTACAGACGAAGGAGAATTTCAGGAAGCCGCATGGGTCAGTGTTGTAGTCTTCAAGGACTATGTTGAATGGGCCTTGATAAATCGTCTCACAGTTATGCGGCGGACTGGCATTATTGAAGTCAAGGAATGCAACGAAGATATCGTTCAGGTACCAGTCAAATTGGGCGGAGTCGCAACAGTGACCATCTTCCCCGCCAAAGTGGAATTCCACTGAGATGGACGCGCCGGCCGGTGGTATAACTGGACCAAGGATAATCATTTGTCGTAAAGTTCACTTGCAATGGTAAGCATGAAACGGACTTTACCCGCTACATTATCGCAAACGGAAACCTCTTTGACTCCCATCGTGGACACGGCGGCGGTCAGAGCGGCGATCTGGGCAGGATCAAGAGTGATCTTACAAGTATCATCGGTGATGATCTGGAGTTTGGTGCGGCCGGAACTGCCGGCAGTGTTAAGGATGGGAGTGTAGCCGCTTAAGGCCACGACGCCGGCACTGTCGGCGGATTCGCCGGTGGTACGTTTGATAAAGTTAAAGGCCACGCCACGGCCGCGATTGGTGCGAAGACGTTCGATCAGGTCCTGGGCGGAAAGCTGTTCGGCGGGGCCAAAGGTTATCGTGGTGCGGCCGGAATCCACATCTTCATCTATCTGTTGGATCAGGGCGTTCATGGTTTCCCAGGCAACGAGGCTACCGGTGAGATTGAGAGTGAATCCGGAAGCCGCTCGTAGAGCGGCCGCTACACCTTCAGCACAGCATTCTTCCTCGGTGAGGGTGACAGAACCCGCATATTGCAGGGGATTGAGACTGTCGTAGAGGGCTTTAGCGAGGCCGACCGGGATTGATTCGCCGGTGACCTGACTGGCAAGCTTGGTATAGGTGCGGGTTTCGGCATCAGTCACTATTATTTCACAGGATAAGGTGCGCCATTCCTCTTTAACCATTACTCCCTCGGAATCCATAATCCCTACCAAACACACGGCGCTCACAATTTGCCGCTTGACGTGTTTATCCATCCAATCTTGAACCTGCCCGGATGTTAATTCGCGCGGGTAATCGGAGCCCGGATCGGCGGAACATTGCGGCACAAGGAACGTGAGTTCATACGTGTCGACATCGGCGATTGACGGGTCATGCGCGCGCCAGAATTCAGGAGAAGATGAAATTCCCGGTAGCGGAAGGTCTTCGGTCTCAATTTTCTGCGTGACATAGTTGGTTTGGAAGCCAGCGAGTTGGAGAGTGGCACAAAGGGCGGCAAATTCACGGCCGGTGGCGCTGAGGGGGTATTTATCCGTAACAATGTTTTCGTATTCAACGCCGTCCACGGTATTGGTTTGCTCGAATTTTAATACAACAGCCGGAACCTGAATATCAGGACGCGGAATAATTTGGAGATTTGAGATCGAATTTTCGACTCCGCTAAGAGGAATCGCAAGCGATTGGAGCGCTGACCGCCGGACGCAGTGGAAGGTGGGATACGGCGTGGTGGAGTAGTCAAACCAGGTGACGGCATCAGGGGACCAGCGGAGCATGCGGCGGATGGCTTCGGAGCAAGTAATGTCATTTTGCTCGTCAAAAGGAATTTGCAGGTCGGGCTCAATTGGGTCCTCGGGGTCGAGTTGGATCGGGGCGCCGGAGATAATGGCATAGTTAATGACATCAGCAACGACCTGGCCAGAGGTGCGTTGGGCGCCGGCGTGATCCTGGCCGAGGATAACGCGGGATTTATAAACGCCGATGAGGTCATAAACCGTGTCTTCACCGGTTATCTCATCATGAATGGTTTCCTCGCCGAGTTTGATTTCATCCTCGGCCAACGTGTACGGTTGCGCTCGCATACCAGAACTCCAGACCTGCTGATAGACGAGGTTATCAAGGTGCCACCACGGGCCGGCGAGTTGGTAATCCATGCGTTCTTCAGTGGCTGATCCGGAGCGCGGCACCTGGATGACACGGCCATAGAACCAGGGCGCAACGGCGCCGCCAGAGTCGGCCTGATAAGAAATCGTAACGATGGCGCCATAAGGGAAGAGCTCGGCGGCGTCATAGGGGCCAGGGGCGGAGAAAGAGACGGTATCCTGGGCTTGGGAGACGCGAGAGCGGCGAAGATTGGAGAGGCCCCAGTCAGCGAAGGATTTTTGGGTGCCGTTGTATGTTAATAACCACATATTATTATCCTTCCTTGTCTATTTTTTTGCTCAGGTCTTTGCCGTTTTTTTATCTGATTATGGATTTGTGAATGCTTGGAAAGCCAGGCGCAGGGAAAGCGACCGACACAATGGACGGCCGCCGGACAAGCCCCATGCGCCCAGCCAAAGAAAAAAGCCGGATGCCGCGCGCCCGAGATTGCCAAGCACCCTCGCTCGCATGCTGGCGTAAAGCAACGTGACATCCGGCACAAAACACTCTATCGAAGACACGTCCGGGCGCCAGTGCAAGACCCAGAGGAAAGAAGAACTCTGCTTGTACACCGGACACCCGGACAATGCCTTCTTTTTGGTCCCCAAAACAGAGGACCCGCCAGAAAACGGATAGGCCCATGCATGGATAGCGTTGCAAACCCGTTGCAATCGCACGACGTTTCTTGCAAAAACTCCGCAAGGGAGTGGATAAGCATTCCACTGTGATCGCGTCACACAGGGCATTCTGGCGTGTTTTCGGGTTTCCATGGTCAAAATTACAGTGCGTTGTTCCTGTTTCTCAGTGTTTTCAGCACCCCTTCGCCCGCCACAATCGCCCGGATGGCCTCAACTTCAGCCTTCAAGGCGGGATTATGTGCAATCGTTATTTCAAGATTTTCCAGCATATGAATAGCGGCTTCAAATTGCTTCTCACATATAACATCGTCGTATATTTGCAGAAGCGCGCCTTGACCGTGGTCTGTTTTATCCTGATCTTTAGTAATATGAGATCGCACTCGCATCCCGTTCAAAACCAGTTCTCCTGCCGCGATATCACGGATAGCCTCTGCTTCCGGTTGCAGGGCGGGATGATGTTTAATCAGTTCCCCGACTCCATCCAATACGTACACGGCATTCTCAAATTTCTGGGTGCAAACCATTTCATCGTATATATTCGTAAGCGTGCATAAGCCATCGTCGGCTAAGGTCGCATTGTTCTTATTATTGGCCAGACTGGCTTCCGGCTTTTCCTTTGCGTCATTAACGCAACCGGCGCCCACTCCAAAATCTGGTTGAAATTCTTCATCAATGAAAGTTTTTACCAGCCACTGACGTGCGGCCTCCCTGTTAATTATTGTGCGCTCGGAACGGGCGCGTAAACGGGGATGCTTTCCATCAAGTCGAATAATGATACCCTTTCCATTTAATTCTCTGGGATCATCCCATTGTTTCCACTTGCCATCATGGTCCAGGTACTCATCAATGACGGTTTCCAATACAAAAGCATTTTTGGTAATCATCAAAAGATGCTCGGGATCGTTATCGGCTATTAGTTTAAACTTCAACTTTGGAGCATCTAAAAACGAAACATCTTTAGGTTCGTTCTGGGCCGGTGTGGCAGGGATTGCTGCGGTCTGGTTTTCGGCCTGGTTTTTGGTCTCGACTTTTGCGAGGGTCTTGATTATTCTTTTTTTCATGGTGACCAATGTCCTTTACTGGGGGTTGGTTGCTTAGGCCGGCATGGTGTTCTATGCACCATGTCGGCCGTTTTTTTCATCCGGGTACGTGCCCGGCAAATCGCTTGTCCTTTCCTTTCATTATGTTGTTTTCCAACTGTGCGATGACTGCCGGCTGAAAGATTCGCAACGTCCGGCGATTTACTCCTTTGCACGAAATATCAATGGCCGGCAGTTCCTTTCTTTTCACCATTTCCTCTACGTCCTGTTCCGGACATCCCAGCGCCCTGGCGGCTTCCTCTACTGTAAGCATGGAGCGCTCAGGGATATGGATTCGCGGCAAACGCCTTGAACCGGATCGCTGAACTGGCATGAACTTTTATTTTCCTTTTTATCGGCGCCGCCTGGCCTCATCGAAAGCCGCAGGAACAGCGTTACAGCGCCGGCCTTGCTTTCCCTGAACCAGGATTCACAATTGCCTTTCCTCTCATACCCGCTTTTGGTTTGCATGTTACCGCCCTCCTCTTTTGAGTTGTCCCTATCGCCCGCTTAGCTTCCTGAATGACCATAATCTTGATCCGCTCAACCTTTTTCCCAGTCCTGGCTAATTCCGCAAGGCGCCGGGGCAAAACCCGGCGCAAGGTTCGTTCGGACATGCGGAGCAGCTTTTGGCCGCCGAAACGGGCGTAAAGCTCGCTGACGGTCAATCCGGCTTCAATTGCAACCGAAATCATCCGCTCAAAAAGTTCCGGGGTGATGCTGATTTGACACGCTGGCTTGTAGTGCAAGTCAAACGCCCTGGCTGTCTGGCGTTTTTGCCAGACATACCAAAGCCGGCGCAAGGTGGGCTCTGAAAGCCGCAATCTGCGGCCATGGCCCAGCGAACGGCCGGAATACTTCCGGGCCACGCGGCGGAAAGCCTCTGTGATGGGGAGCCCGGCTTGCGTCAGGACCGATATTTGGTTGCAGGCAAGTTCCAGAAGTATTCTGCGCTGGCGTTGCCATGCGGGTTGCTTTGTGGCGTTCATGGAACAATACTCCCGGTCTATCCGGCTTGCACAACGGCAAGCGCCGCCTTCACACTGTGTTCAGCTTCGCGGCATCGAACATAAGGCCGCTTGTTGCTCTGCAGGGCTACCGCAGTCAGGATTTCAATGCTGTTACGGCTGGCATCGATTCTCGCCAGGAATTCGGCATCCAGGCCCTGCATTTCATCATGGATTTCATGCATTCGGCGCATGACGGCCGTGAGTTTGCCCGCACTGGATAAAACTTTTTCATCCTTCGACGTGGGGATGATTTCAAATGCTTGGCCAACGCTGAATTGGCCGCATTCCTGCGTGAGCGAATCCCGCTGTTTTGTGGTTTCCTCATACACGGTAAGTAACGCATCGTATCGGGCCAACATGGGGCCGATCTGTTCCACAAACGCCCGGCATTCATTAATGATCTTTTGGTTCATAAGGTTTTCCTGTTTTGATCGCGGTTTAATTTTTCAATCGGTTAATCGGCACACTATTTGGAAGCCGGCGCGGTCTTGGCCGCCACTGACTTCCACGGCTTCAGACACAGCGAGCCGGTTTTTAGAAAACGATCAATAATGATAAAGCCGGATTCGGCAACTCCGACCCATGGAGGGTAAAAACTAAGCCGATATGCGGCATGTGCGATTTCAGTGTAGGCATCCATTTGCCCTATCAGTAGGCGCGCTCGATCCGGTTTGTTCATGAACGGCGCAACGATCGGGGTCACGTGCGTTACAAACGCCGCGCATTCCTTGACAGTCAATTTTCCAATGCAGTCCTTTACCGTGTCGATTTTCTGATGGATTTGTTCATCCAACTGTTCGAGCTCATGCTCGCAACGGGAACGGAAAGCGGGCAATAGGGCCAGTTGATCGCGCTTATCCCCTAACTGGTCTTGGGCCTTCTTAAAAGCTTCCTGATCGGTCGGATTCACCTCTGCCATGCCTTTTTTAATTTCCTTGCTGAGACGTTCTTCCGTAGATTCGGCTTTCGCCAGGGCGGCTTCGGTCTCGCGGTATTTCTTGACCAGGTTTCGGATCGGGGCGAGATCAATTCCGGCAACGAGTTCGGCAACGGGCTTTGTCATGAGCGGGGCTCCTTCGTGTTTCCGGCATCGGCGCCGGCGGGCGGGTTGATTAACAGATGCTTGGCAATGAATTTTATCAGGCTTCGCTTATGCGGATACATGGTAAAGCCCTTGATTTTTAAACGGCTGGCACGCCGGCGGACTTCCCTGATACCTGCAAGATAAGGGTCTATTCCAAATGCCTTGGCAAACCGCCGGCGATAGTCGAATTTCTCCTGTGTGCTCCAGATAGGCCCCAGCACGGTCTCAATCTTCAACTTAGTCAATCGCCCCTGCTCATAGCCGCTGAGAAACGTGTTGATGGAGGACAACTTAAACCCGGTGCGACGCGCCAATTCAGACCGGCTTATGCCAGCGTGAAGCATTGCTTTTGTCAGCGCCTTTGTTTCTTTAGTCTTCATGAGATTTCAGATTGAAGGTTACGGACTATCTGGTGCGAAGCCCGCCGTTTTGCAATTGGCTGGCTTGCTGTCTTAATTGAACCGTGTGTTGGTTGATCATATTCGTACCCTGATTGAGTAAGTTTTGCTTTTCACTATCGGCGGCAATCATCCGTTCGAGAGCTTGGATAAGTTCTCGCAATGTGGCGGCGTCTGAGGTTTCGCGGATTTTTGAGACGTAGTCTTTTGCCTTGGAAACATCGGCGGATTCTTTGCCAAATTGGGATTTAGCCGACTCCAAGGCGGCTTCCCGCAGAGCCTTTTCGCGCGGGGAAAGATGCTTTGCGCCGACGGCTTTGCCGGCGGCCTGGAGTCGGAGTTCGGCCATCTTTTCCTCGGCGCTTTCTTTTTGCAGAGCGAGATCGGCGCGTTCTTCGATGGCCTTTTTATCTTGTTCGGCGGTAAATTTTTCAAAGACGGCGGCCTGTTGTTCATTGATATTCTTTATCTCAGCCGCTTTCATGGCTGGTTCGACTTTGGTCCCCATGATCGAGGTCTCATACTCCTGCACCTTGGTTGCCGCGAGGGCTTTCGATAATTGCTCCGCCTTGACCTTGTTTTTCGCTTCTTCGGCCTTCTGGTATTCGCGTTCGAGGGATTCCCGTTTGAGTTTCAGTTCCTCGGTTTTTTTACGCTGTTCTTCCTTGGTATTCTGTTCCAGGAGAGTGCTTTTTAATTCCTCATCGGCTGTTTCAAGCTCGCGAGGAGCGAGTTCTAATTGCAATCTGTTTTTTGTATAGAGGGCGCTATCTCTGGTGATTTTATTTTCCAACTCCGGCGCGCTGGCGTCATATTGTTCCGTAGCCGTTTTTTTCAGGGGAATTATGGTTTGGAGATCTTCCACATTTTTCAGGTTCGACGCGGCTGTTATGGCTTTCCCTAAAGCTTCCGGTAATTTCGGGCTTGTCGGGCCTCCTCGTTGCGCCCACAATAAATTTTGGTCGGCAGATTTTTTTTCGGCTTCAGCGCGTTTCTTGGCGCCAGCTAAATCTTCAGCGGAGCCCTTTGGTCCACCGGCTGCGTCAAGTTCCTGTTGGGTGACCGTGCCGGCCCATAACGCGGATTGGGCGGCGGCATCATAGGCGGCGTCCTGTTTTTGCTTTTTCTGACGCAACTGGTTCAATTTTGTGCGGTTTTTATTGTCCGTGTCTTCGATATCAGATTGGTCCTGCTCGAGCTTTTGAGTGTTGGCTTCGATCATTTCAGTCTTGGTTTTGTGGGCCGCAATCGCATTGCGGCGTTCGCCTTCCTCGGGGGTAATCTGGCCGGAGGCGACAGCCGTCTTATTTTTCGCCTTTTCACTGGCCAATTCGACCTCGCGCATGGCTTTGAGTGATTCCAGGGCGGCGTCGCTTTTGGCCAGAGTTTGGTCCAGCTCATTATTCAGATCGGAGATGGATTTTTTAAGATTATCGAGATTAGTCTGGGCAATATTTTCCAATGCCTTGGCGGCGATATCGGCTTTTGACTTTGTTTCCTCGATAGTTTCCTTGGTTGTTCTTAAGCGCGATACAACTGTAACAAGCGTCCCGGCCAGCATGAGAAAAGCCCCCACTAACCGGCCGATGGGATGCGCAAAAATGATTTGGAATAAACCGCCAATGCCGATGGCAAGTCCGCGAATGCCACTTTGCGCGCTGGATAAAGCGAATGAGAGGCCATGAAAAACAGATGTGAGGCCATGCAATCGCGTGGACATGCCGCCAACGGATGAATCGGCGTGGCCGGCGGTCTCCTTGAGCTGGTCAAGTTCGGTCTTGGCCTGCTGGGCGCCAGCTCCTTCTTTCTGGACTTCTATTTTTATTTTGAGGTCTGGATCGGGCATGGAAACACCTTTTTATGAATGATTTAGCGATTGCGAGATTAAGAAATTTCAATCAATAGCTCAGCCAATTCAGACCGGTTTATACCAGTGCGACGCAAGATTTTTTGTTCTTAGCCTTCATGATTCATCAGCCGGCACAGGGCGTTTCTTTTCTTAATTACTCTTTTTGTTCGTAAAATAGCATTGCTACTGCCATTGTGTCAACTAAAATCTTTACATTTTTTTTAGGGCACCTTAACGTACTCTTATGAAACGGGATAAAAAATTGAGAGATCGCCACCTGCCAAAAAACGAGGCGGATATTTGCTCGCGACTGAGGCAAGCCCGTATTTTTTCAAAACTTACACGCGAACAGGTAGCAGAACTGACGGGGATAAATGCTAAAAGAATCGCTAATTATGAATATAACAGAGCACCAATAAAGTGCGATATAGCTCTTCGCCTTTGCCAGTATTTATTAATAAATGAAAAATGGTTAGCTACTGGGGAAGGTCCTTTTCAACCTTGCATTGATTTACGCAACGAAGCTATTTCTGAAAAAATAAAATACGGAGAATTGTTTAGCGTGGCTTTTGAAACCGTATTAGCTCCAGTTTATGAACATCTTGCAAAAATACCCGTTCGCAATTGGATAGAAAGGCTCCTAAGTTGTGGCCCATTTGATAGCACTCGGCTTTCTATGATCTTCGATTGGGTATTAACGCTTCTAATAACGAATCTTTGCTTTGATCCTGATTGGTCTAAGACAGCAGACCAATACGAAAAACGACAAGAGATATTAAAATCCATGAATTTAAGTCCGCATCTATACCTTCATTTAACTAAAGCGGGTATCGACTTTGTGGAGAAAGAGAAAGGTCCTTTAAAATTCATCGACATAACGACTTTGCAATTATATTTATCTCAGAAACATCTGCTTCGAATCGAAAACGAAAAGGCACCATTGAGCGTCCTGAATAGTCAGAATACAAAATCTGAATAATCGCATTCCGGGTTAATCCTATCCCCGGCAGTCCTGAATGCCTTTGTCACATGGGCATGCCAGGTGTTACCGATTGTGCCCTTGTCAATATAGGATGGATGTATTTTGTTGCACGCGAATGGAGGCAGGCATATATTAATAGTGCTGGCGGCAACCAGGCGGATCGCCACTAAAGATGATCCTACTGCGTAGCGGTTGGTGAGAATGTTGCCTCTCTTCCGCACCTGCCTTCTATTTTTTCGAACCGGTGAGCACCTGTGCTTAACCCCAAAACATGAAATGGGCATATTCGATATTATTCCCCGGCCTCGGGCAATGGGCGCAGGGCGATCGCAAAGGCGCGAGCTGGATAGCGCCGGTTGTTTTATTCGCCTGGTGGGCATACTGGCCGCTGGGCATAGTGTGTTACTTGGCCAATATTATTGATGCCTTCGGGCGTGAAAGCACATGCCAAACCGGCGGCAAGGGATTGCCACCTAATACCAGTAGACTCATGATGAGCCGTTAGAAGATGCCATCTCCGCGCGTCGCACTTGGCAGATCGGGACGATCCCCGTATGTCGTCGGCGGTCGCCATTGACGCCGCGCTCCTTTTGTATCTCCAGAAGATCAGATTTGGAATGACCCGTGCAAAGCCATTTCCGCCACCTGGCAAACACCATGCAACAGGCTATCCACCTAATTTGCGTTCAAGAACCGTGCCAAGTTTCATCATTGCCGCAAAATATTCTTAAATTTTCTTCCTCAAAAGACGCAATTCTGACTCAAAAAACCGCCCTTTCGGCATCGTTTGCCCATCGTTAAGCCCGGTTTTAAGCCCAAAACGACTTCACACTTCACACTTTTCCGCGACTGATAAAATGTCCACTTTTTCGCGTCCGACTTCCAAAGCCATTTTATATAACGTTCATTGTTCCAACGCATTATAAAAATGAGGGCTAAATGAAGGTGCCGGCGTTCAAAGTGGACATGCGGAAAAAAGTGGACAACTTATGGGAAATGCCCTGCTTGGGAATTTCGTCATAAGTAGTTGATTTTCAGCCTACTTCACCCTTCTTCGGGGTGTTTCGTGAAAAACCAAAAGTGGACAACTTATCAGTCGCGGCACAATGCGGGATATTATTGTGGTGCTTAATTCCGTGAGGACTCCGGTTGAGGGGCAGGTGGTTGATATCGCGCCGTTCGGATATGCTTATCGCAAAGACCTGCCGAATAATCCATCCGAAACCATGTGGTTGTTGCCTCATCTTGCGTTTGAATTTGACAACATCTTGCTATGCGGTTTTTTATGGGAGAATGCGCACGCGCTTGATCGCGTTGAGGTAGAGTTCCCAAGCGCTGCCGCGCCGGATGCAAAGGACCTGAAGGTGGTCAGCGATGGTGAGTATTGGGCGATGACCGTCGGCGACGTTCTGGTTTGCGCCGTCGAACCGGTTGTTACGCCGCAGGGCACGACGGTCTATACTTTTCAGCCGAATCCCAAGGGAAGCGTGAAAGTCGAAGCCAAACTTTACGTGACTTGTAGCGGCGCTAATCCATCCACCGGGGCGCCGGTTGTCCGCGTGTACCCCGAGGAGAAGCGGTGGGAAAAGCCGCAAGCGGTGGAAATCGAGTGGGCGTTTGACAGGACCGGCAAAGCATGCGATGGGCGGATTGAGGCCTACGACGGGTTTGTGGGGAAGATCGAGCCGCTGGAGAGCGGCAACGGAATTGAGTTGGCGGGAGAGCATCATTGGCGGGAAAGCGTGGAAGCGAAGGGCCGGCGTGGAATCCGGACTACAGTCTACGGAGCGGGCGATGCTAGCGCCAATGTAACGGTTTGGACTGGTTGCGGAACAGTCACGTTCGCGCCGGCCGATCTTGCGAAAGGCCCCATTCTTATTCCGAGCATGGGAGTCTATATTGCTCTTGCGGGTGGTGGAATCACGGCCCGGCAGTTTCAGGAGAAACTGGCCGCCGGGAAGAGGGAAACGCTTCGTCAACGTGTGCGGAAGCATGCCGAACAGAGTTGGGCTGGGGCGATGGGCACCTATTATCAACTTGATAAACTGCCCGCTTTCCCCGTGCCGCCAATGGAATCGCCAATGCAGATAGATGTGCCGGAGAAGGAATTGGTTGCGCAGTGGCGGCTCGGCGCTTGGCACCTTACACGGCATGCTAAAAAACTTGATGATCGGATGTACGGCATCCCAATTTGGGCAAAAGCCCAAACCTACTTTTCAATGGAGTCATGTCGAGTGATCGAGGCACTCGATCTGTTGGGGATGCACGAGATAGCGGAAAAGGGTTTGAATTATTGGCTTTTTGTGAAAAAGCATGGATTCAGTCCAGCTTTTAGCGATAATGATGCACTTTTAATTAGAAGCGAGGGCGACGGGGTGTTCACAGCTGGACACGGGTATATCATGAAGACCGCCGCCATTCACAGCCGGCTGACGGACAACAAGGCGTGGTTCAAGGAAGCGGCGCCGATTCTGAAGAAGGCGTGCGAATGGACCATTCGCCAAAGGAAATACTGGAACAGCCGGGTTCCCAGGGATAACTGGTCTTATGGTTTGCTACCGCCAACGCACCAAACTGAGACCACGAAAATGGAAATAGAATTGTTCTATAACCAGTCAGACATGTATTACGCGGGACTGAAGGCGGCGGCGGAAGTCCTTTCCGCTAATGGGATGGATGGGGCAACGGAACTGCTCAAAGAGGCCGAGAGCTGGCGTCAAGACTTGCGTATTGCGGCGGACCGCTCGGCGGATCTTTCACGCGTCGTGCAGGTTGATGATGGCACGTATCGGCGTTACATGCCGATTAAGCCGTATCTTCGCATGCCTTACAATTTAAGCTATCAGAGGAATGGGCGAGTTTATTGTCGGAATGAAATAGCTTATTTCAGCAGTCTGCAGTTTGCCGAAGTAGGGGTCTGTGATATTCACGATTCGATTATCCAAGAGATGCTGGACGTGGTTGATGAACGCATGTCGAAGCTTTATACTCTGGATTTTGGTGGCCGTAATCCCGCTCTTGCTTGTCTGGGACCCACTTTGGAGAAACTCGCAAGTGAAGATGTTTGGTTCAACACCGGCGGCTACTATTTCCAGCCTGGTTACAATACAACTATGGACATGTATCTTGCCTTGGACGATATGCCGCTCTTTTTACGAGCCATGTACAATGCGTATGCTGCGCTAATAACGCCGGCTCAAGGATACACTTTCTATGAAACCCCTTTTGGTGGTGATGCTCCCGATAAAACCTTCGAAGAAGGAGCCTTTCTTAAGCGGATACGCATGATGTTGGTGATGGAAGAAGGCCAATCGCTCTGGCTGGCGCGGGCTACACCGCGGGCTTGGCTTGAACAGGGAAAGAAGATTTCAATTCGGAACGCCCCAACCTTCTTTGGGACGCTTTCCTATGAAATCGTTTCCGACGTGGACAACGGCCATATAACGGCGACGGTGCAGATGCCTGCCCGCAACGCGCCGGAGTCTGTGCTCCTACGGTTCAGGCATCCGAAGTCGGCATCCATCAAAAGTGTTGAAGTCAACGGCAAGCCATGGAGCGATTTCGATAATGAAAAGGAAACTATCCGTCTGAAAGGCCTGTCGGGCCCGGTCGCCGTGCGGGCGAATTACTAACCGGAGGAACAAAATACAAAAATACGGAAGTTTATTGCAATAGCGAAAAAGTCTGAGTCCTCAACCATCATCGTGCTCTCTTGCGCCGATGCCGGGCCTGTGCGGCTTGTTGCCTTGTATGCGAAAGCCGATCGTGATGACTTTCCGCTGTCAATGTTGTTACGTGACAATAAAGCCTTTATGAAAAAGAGATACGTACAAGCGGGCATGGGTGGAAGATCGCGCTTGTTCACCGCGGCGATTCTGGGGCAGATGGCGGATGCATGCGAGCTGGCCGGCATTTGTGACAGTAATCCGGGACGGCTTGACCTGGCCAATAAATGGATTATCGGGCAGAAGAAAGCCGAAGCCGTACCCCAATTCAGACGGCGAATTTGACCGGATGATCAAGAAACGGCATCCGGACGTGGTGATCGTAACCATGCAGGATAGTTTCCATGATAGGTTGATTTTGGAGTTTGGATTGTTTTGGAATCGAAAATTACATAAAAAGGGAATACAATGTCGCCCGCCACAGGAGTCCGAGATAGCGGAAACACAAAGGACGGCGGGAATGCAGTAAGTCGCGTGTGAAGGAAACGAAACGTAGACGAAAGCCGTGGCGGCAGTCGTAGCGTCATCATAGTAACGAAGAAGCCGGCGAACCGAGGCCGAAGGGATCCGATGGAGAGAAGGGGGGCGTCGGGGAAAATACGGTGGACTCCTGCGTGTTGCGCGAAGGAGACACAGAGCTCCAGAAACGAAATGCATACTAACGCAAGGAGATAGCAAATATGATAAAAGACTCGGCATATGGGAGTCTCAAATCAAACGGACAGGCGGAAAACCGTCTGGCAAAACCACCGCCCGAAGAACCGGATGCGTTAATTGCGCACGTCCGGGTCTGTGAGGGGGATGGGCCGAAAGGCCCATCTCTACTCGGCACGAAACATAATTCAGCGATCGGAATAACGGCAGGTTTGTTTGTTTCTTATAATTTCGCGAGTATTGTCCGTTTGTTCATTGCACTCATGCTCCGATACTCCGTTACGCCCACACTCCGACACGTTATTGCTCCCATATTTGCATTCTTCTTGTTCAGCGTCATGGTAAATGCCGCCACGCATTACGTGGTAACGAACGGAACACCAGGGCACTTGGGTGCCGTTGACCCATACACAAACTGGGCATGGGCAGGCACAAACATCATTGACGTGGTCAATGCCGCTCTGACCAACTCCGTGGAAAGAGTGGTCTGGGTGTCAAATGGCACTTATTATCTGACCAATCAGATAAACATTAACGGTGCGCTTACGTTGCAGGGATTTAATGGACGCACTAATACATTTATAGACGGCAACCGGACAGGCGGGAACACCAATCGTTGTTTTTACATAAATCACGCCTCCGCCATTGTAAAGGGTTTTACCATCTCCAATGGCGGGAATGCAATGGCAAATGGCGGTGGAGTATATTGCGATAATGGCAAATTGGACGACTGCACGATTAAGCTTAACATTGCCGGGAATGGCGGCGGCGTGTGGATGAAAGACGGAATGCTTACTAATTGCCTGGTGATTGCCAATAAAGCCTATGTGGTAAGTTGGGATGCAGGCGGCGGCGGTGTTTTTGTACGACTAGGCACAGCCCCTTGCCTGTATAATTGCGATATTATCAGCAATTTAAGTCTTGGTTATGGCGGCGGAATATATCTCTATGTCTCTCCCGCTACTATTCGCGGATGTAATGTTTTAAATAATTATGCGGTTGCGGATGGCGGCGGGATATATTCTTTTAATAATCAGAACAAGTCCGGAATAAGGGATTCCGTTATTTCATATAATTACGCCATAGGAAGCGGTGGCGGCGTGTTTTCCGACGGGGACAACATTACTAATTGTATTATTTGCTATAATTCTTCGGCAGGCTCTCAAGGAGCAGGAGGAATATATATGTATAACATCGCGAATGTGTACAATTGTTTAATTTATTCTAATAATTCTACTGGAGATGGCGCTGCACGCGGAGGCGGTGGTGTCCGTGCGAGGGGCGGCCTCACAATCGCGAATTGCACAATAGCAAAAAACGGCAGTATCATTGGTGCAAGTGGTCTTTCATGCACCAATGCCATCGCAAGTACGATAATAATTAATACTATCGTGTATTCCAACAGTTTTTGCGATGGGACAAATCAATTCAAAGCCGTATTCACCAACAGTTGCCTTGAATCAACTAATGGTTTGAATGTTTCATCCTGCATTACGAACAATCCGCTGTTT
>Ga0247841_10005269_pt1 | contig 21145 bp, 15 predicted proteins | sample LaCruzMarch2015__2_FD_192410 | JGI IMG/M metagenome (GOLD analysis project Ga0247841, IMG submission 192410) | Freshwater microbial communities from meromictic Lake La Cruz, Castile-La Mancha, Spain - LaCruzMarch2015_18m | ecosystem: Environmental > Aquatic > Freshwater > Lake | place: Spain... | reverse complement strand
CGCAATCTGCTCAACAAGTGACATAGAATCCTGAAGGCTTGGCCTGGAACTCCATTGCCGGAGTACAACCCGAAGCCGTTTTAATAATGGACAGATTTGGGAAACTTCCATCTCATCAAGTTTGTCATGCATTTCCAAAGGCGTGTATAATGTTAGGCAATATGATAAATCTGCTATGACCTCAGAGTTCGAAATCTTCTCAATCTTGCGGGTGCGTGACCTGCGGAGAAAAGATAGCACAATCCCCCAACAAAACATGCAAACCATCCCAACGGGAAGCACGACTTGCTTGCTTTCAAAATTAAACAGCATACCGAGCATAGACTGCTTGGAAGATACTGCTGCAATTGCTATGGATAATGCTATGCCAAAAATAATTCCCAATATCGGGGATATTGATTGAGCCCTGTCATCACTAATTTTTAGACGGTGTTTTGATGCGGAACTATCCAATTTGAGTTTCAGTTCAGCCTTATCCTTTTTTGCTTCCAAAGAATCGGGCTGAGCCGCATCCTGACTATTCTCATCTGCAAGCTGCTGATTTGTTTGAGTTGTTTTCAGGTTCTCATTCAAATGCTTATTTGACCCATTTTTTTTAGCAATGTCATCATCTCTTTTGCTCATTCCATCTCCATTATATTAAAGTTGTTTTGTTTTTCTTTCAACCCTGATTAGAATCACCCTGATCAATTTGGCAGGATTAGACAGTTCCAAACCTGAGCTAACACCCAGAAGCCAGCTATTTGAGTAGGACTCCATCTTTAAAGACAGCTCTGCCGAGAACATTTCCTTTTTCATTAAAGACAAACCAGTTGCCGTCTTCCTTGCCATTTATATAGCTGCCTTTTTGAGTTAGTTGTCCGGCAGCATTGTAGAAGTTCCATTCTCCGCTACGCAGATCATCAGTATAGTTGCCCACCCCGCGTTCTCCGGCTTTATCTGTTTCTGTCCATAGACCGGTCTTTTTCCCTTCCTGCATTACACCCATAGTTATGGAGACACCCAATGAATCAAAGTAATTCCATGTTCCTGTCTTTTTCCCATGACTCCATTCACCTGAGGTTGTGCGTCTTTTCTGTGCATCATAGTATATCCAAAGCCCCTCACGTTTATCTTCAAAATAATCACCTGCCGCATAACCGCCGTCTTCAAAGTTCTCGGTCCATGCACCGGTTTTAATCCCTTCGTTTCTGATGCCTTCCGATATAACTTTGCCATCCGAAAGGTATGTAGCCCATTTTCCGGTCTGTTTTCCTTTTGACCACACTCCATTACTCGTGATTTTACCATCTTTGTCATAATATGATGCCAAGCCATCCAAAATGCCGTCTGCATAGGTCAGTTCTTTAATCAGAATGCCACTCTTATCGTAAGTCTGCCAGATTCCATTTTCTCTGCCTTTGAGGTAATTGCCTTTTTGGATTTTTTTACCTTCGCTGTCATAGAAACTCCATTCTCCTGAACGCAAATCATTGAGATAATTGCCTTCACTGTAGCTGCCATTTTCTACGATATCCTTCCATATTCCTGATTTCTTGCCGTCTTCCATCCTGCCGGTCATCGTAATAACACCCAGTGTGTCAAAATATGTCCAGGTTCCGCTTTTTTTACCCAAAGTCCATTCACCTTTTGAGGTGCTTCTTTCTTTGCTGTCAAAATATGACCAAACCCCGTTCCGTAAATCATCCATGTAACTACCTATTGAATAACCGCCGTTATCAAAATACTCTTTCCATTCTCCGTTTCGGTTGCCATTGTCTTTGATGCCTTCAGAAGCTATCTTGCCATTGGATAAATAATAAGTCCAATGTCCCCTTTGCACATTTCTCTTCCAAAGCCCTTTTCTGGTCAGAGTGCCGGATTTATCATAATAAGATGCCAAACCCTCCAGATATCCATCGACATATTCCTGCTCCTGCATAAGGGTTCCATCTTCATAGAAATAGCCCACTTTGCCGTCGGCAATAACATCCGGGCTAACTGATTTCATAGCACTTTCGAAATATAGCATTCTGTTTTTGTAAAAGTATTTGACGGTGCCGAGAATCTCGCCCTTATCATAAGTGATGTATCGGATGTATGTGTAGGATAAGGAATCGGGCAAAACCAGCAGGTTCTTGTCCAGATATTGAACCCATTCTCCATTAGGCGTGCCGGTTCTGGCGTCAATCCGATTTAGTGCCGCGCGTTTTGATAAGATGGCTGAAACGCTTAGCCATAGAATAATTATAACAACTAAGTTCAGAATGTGTCTGTTTTTCATAGTTATATCCTTATCTTTATTGTTAGTTAGGCAAGAAAGACTTTATCAATCTTCCACCTGATTACCATTTTCATATTTAACCGTTAAAGACAATTTGCCATGTGCGTCATACTGATACCAAAGACCATCTTGCAAATCGTCTGTGTAATTGCCCTTCATTAGGATGGAACCGTCTGCTTTATAGAAAACCCATTCTCCACATTTCTTGAAAGCAGTCATCCTGCCTCTTCCAAAAGAGTCATCATTAAAGTATTGCGTCCAGTCCCCGTCTTCGGCATCTCCCTTAAAATTACCTTTAATATTGATTTCTCCCTCAGTAGTATAATAAAGCCATTCACCTTCACGGCTTCCGTTTAGCCAGTAGCCCTCACTTTCTTTGATGCCGTCACTTGTATAATATTTCCACAATCCTGTCTTGTAATCATCTTCAATCATGCCTTTGCCATAGCTTCCGTCTTCGTAGTAATCTTCCCATTCTCCGACGGATGCGCCTTCAACATATTGTCCTTTTTGTAAAAGACTGCCATTTTCGTCATAAAACTCAGCTGCTCCATTACGGATGTTATTTTTGTAAGTGATTTTTCTCCAGACGGAACCATTCTCATTATAGAATGTCACGCAGCCATCGTCAAATTCAATTGGGTGGGTATCCCAGACTTCAGATTCAAAGTATAGATTATCAGAAAGATAGTAAACCTTGAGAGTGGAGACTATCTCGCCGTCTGAATAGGTGAGGACGCCATAATAGTCAGTATCTTCATAATCATAGGATTCCTCCATGTCGTCATTCAACTCAAGAATCCATACCCCGGTGCGTTCTCCATCGTCGTTAGACAAATTATCGCCTTCGGGGATTGCGCACAAGGCTGATAAGCAGAGCAGAAAAAGTAAAACTAAGAAAAGGCTAATCGGTCGGAGTTTCATTTATCTGCACCTTTTCTCCATCTTTATATAAAGCTGTGTCAATAATGTTCCCAATGGTGTCATACTTTCGCCACTCCCCATCCTGTTTTCCATTCAGATAGGAGCCTTCAGAGATTTTTATACCCTGGGCGTTATGATAAGACCAGATTCCATCCTGAACATCATCAACATAGTTTCCTTGTTGTAACTGACCCATGAAATCCCATTCCTTCCAAAACCCGTTTTTCTTACCGAGACGGTAACTGCCATAAAAACATGGCTTATCGTTTTTGTAACGGCACACCCAGGTGCCATCCGGTAGCCCGTTTATATAATTGCCTTCAGCTACATCTCCATTTTCCCGGTATTCAGTCCAGATTCCCGACTGCTTTCCTTTATGGAATTTGCCTTCAGACCTCAAAGACCCATCTGCATAATAGAAAGTCCATTTGCCTTCCGAAATATCATTCTCATAGCCGCCGATGCCATATTTTCCGTCCTCGTCCCACTGTTTCCAAATGCCGCTTCTTTTATCATCAGTATAGCTGCCATGTATTTTGGGTTTTCCGTCCGGATAGAAAAAATCCGCCGGTCCATTCAGCATGTTATTCTGGTAGGTCAGAACTCTGAGTTTGTCACCATTTTCAGCAAAATACTTGATTTCTCCATCGGCATAGACATCAGGGTCAATAGATTTAACAGGAGTTTGGAAATACAATTTGCCTGATTTATAATAGTAATTAACAAACCCGATGGGCTTTCCCGTCACGTAATTTATTACCTTCAGATAGTTTGCACTGTCGGCAGTGGAAACGGAATTGAGCTGGGAATCAAGATAAATCACCCATTTGCCAACCCGGGCTTCACTGGTATCGGTTTTATTTATTGCACCATTCTGCGCATTTATGGCAACGCAAAAAACGGTAAGAATTGCACAAACCATTATTATCTTACTGACTATTCTGAACATCAAATCAACCTCACTAATATCACGACAAAATTGTCATGGCATTATAAACACGACATGATTGTCATGTCCACAATTGTCAAGGACAAATCTTAGAGTATTCCTCCATAATCTTATCACTCTCTTCCATAACGAATTGATTCATATATAGATTATAGTACTGACCCTTCATATTTATCAGATGAGCATGGTTACCCTGCTCGATAATTCTGCCTTTGTGCATCATCAGAATTCTATCTACCTGTCTGATGGTCGAAAGCCTGTGAGCAACCACGATACTGGTTCTGCCTTTAAGCACAAGATGGATGGCATCCTGCACCAAAACTTCTGTTTCAGTATCAATCGAAGCGGTTGCTTCATCCAGAATCAGCAGGGCAGGATTGGCAAGCACGACTCTGGCAAAGGAGATAAGCTGCTTTTGTCCTGTGGAGAGCAGATTTCCGCCTTCACCCACCTTGTAATCATACTTTTCCGGCAGACTGTCTATAAACCCATGCGCATTGACCAATCTCGCAGCTTCCTTGACTTCTTCATCTGTAGCTGAAAGCTTGCCATAGCGGATATTTTCCAGAATTGAACCTTGAAACAAATGCGGAACCTGTTGCACATAACCAAGATTGGTATGAATCCATTTCAAAGGTGCTTCCCGGTAATCTGTTCCGTCAATTCTGATTGTGCCTGATTGCGGTTCATAAAACCTGCAGATAAGATTCACCAGAGTTGTTTTTCCGGTTCCGGTCTCTCCCACCAAAGCGATACTTTCTCCCGGTTCAATCTTCAGAGAAAAGTCTTTGAGGACAGCTTTACCTTCCTTATAAGCAAAAGTGATATTGTCGATATCGACTGAGCCTTGCATTTTTCTGCTGCTCCAGCTCTCATCATATACAACTTTATCCATTATTTCAGGTTCAGTATGTAACAGCGAAAAGACTCTTTCAGCGGCTGCCTGGGCATTTTGCAATTCTGCAAAGATTCTGGCTACATGGCTGATGGGGTCAAAAAACTGCATAGTGTAGCTGATAAAAGCCACGAGAGTGCCATAGCCGATTGCTTTCAGCAAAACCGAGTTTCCGCCCACCCAGATGACAAGACCTGTCCCAATGGCTGATATTACCAGCACAGTTGGCATGAATAGGGCAGAGGTGACAGCGGCTTTGACAGAATAGCGGTACATATCGGTATTCATTACTTGGAATTCTGCCAGATTGGCTTCTTCCCTGACTAATGTCTTTGTGGTTTTTGCTCCGTGAATGCACTCACTGAAACCATTGGTAATCATGGAATTAAAGCGTCTGACCTTGCGGTAGTTCTTTAGAATGGTCACATGGAATTTACTGCTGACAAAGACCAGCAAAGGAACTACAGTAATAACTAACAATGCCAGTTTCCAATTGAGGATAAAGATAACCACAGTGATACCAATCATCATGGTGAAGCCCCAGACAGTATCAACAATTCCCCAGGCTACGACGTCACCCAGTCTTGAAATGTCAGACACCAAACGGGTCACAATCCAGCCGGTCGGAGTTCTGTCATAATAGCTGAAAGACAATTCCTGCAACCTTTGATTACAGCTTTTCCGCAGGTTATTATTCATACTTGTTTCAATCCTGCCTGCCAGAGCAATCAGCAAAAAGACAAACACCGTATTCAGAATCAAAATACCCATGTATATGGCACAAAATCCCGTGATACCGTTATACTGTTTCGGTATGATAAAGTGGTCGATGGCATATTTGCTCAGCAGGGGAAAGATTGAATCCAGTCCTCCTACCATAACCATAATGATGCCGAGAATCCACATAGTTTTTTTGAAGGGCTTTGCTTGCTGCAAAACGTCCTTCCATAAACGCAAATCTAAGTTTTTGTGGTATTCCTGTTCAGTAAATCTATTCATTTTAAATCCTTTATTCTTTTAAGTAAGCAATAGTACGTCATTCCTGCGGAGGCAGGAATCCAGTCCTAACCTTGCCGGGACGGCATCCTTGTTTTATCCCACTTCCTGTTCCAGAGCATGCTGAATTGCCCATATTCTTTTGTAGAGACCCTCTGCTTCAAGCAATTCAGAATGAGTTCCAATTTGGGCAATATGACCGTGTTCCAACACAATCACTCTGTCGGCGATTGCCACGGAGGTCAGTCTATGCGTAATAATTATCGTGGTTGAAAGTCCCTTACGCTTTATCAGATTCCTCTGAATCTCGTGTTCTGTTTCAGAATCAACTGAGCTGAGGCTGTCATCAAGAATCAGGATGGCGGGGTCGGCAATCATCGCTCTTGCCATGGCAGTTCTTTGTCTCTGACCGCCGGATAGGGTGATGCCTTTTTCACCTATGATAGTGTCATAGCCTTTCTCAAATTCCAGAACTGTCTCGTGCAAAGCAACTTCCTGCGCAATCAGCTCAACTCTGTCCATGGGCAAATCCGGCTGCACAATGGCGATATTTTCTGCCAGAGTCCTGGAATAAAGATAAGGTTCTTGCATCACAAATCCGATTTGACGGCGTAGCTGCTGACGATTATACTTGGATAATTCAACCCCATCAATCAGAATTTTGCCGGAACTGATATCAAACAATCTCGGGATCAGATGAGCCAGGCTTGATTTTCCGGAACCGGTAGCGCCAAGAATGGCAACTGTTTCTCCGGGATTGATTGTAATGCTTATGTTCTTTAGGATATCCTGATTTTCAGAATATCTGAAACAAACATTATCAAATTCAATCTTGCCTTTCAAACGGTAATCATAAGCCAGACTGATTTTGCCATTCATGTCTTCCTGCGGGGTGGAGAGGATTTCTCTGATTCTGCCCAGAGAGACAATCGCTCTGCCCATATCGGTCAAAACTCTGCCCATTTCCCGGATGGGCCAGAGCAGCGAATTGCCATAGGTCATAAAGACGACCAGAGTCCCAAGACTGATTTCGCCTTTGATAACCAAATTTGCCCCAAATACCAGTATCCCGGCAATTTGCAGCAGACACATCACATCGCTGGTTGCCCAGTACCAGGCAAGGATGCGAATCAATCTATAGCACTTGTTGCGATAATCATCCGCAGCTTCATTGAATCTTTCGGTTTCAAAATCCTGTCTGGCAAAAGAGCGCACTACTCTCACTCCGCTGACCGCCTCTTCCAATACGGTAGTCAGAAATCCTTCGGCTTCGTCAGCTTTGAGAAATTCCTGCCTTACTTTTTTGAAAAAGAAAAAGGCATAGGTAAAGATGAACGGCACTATGATTATCGAGACCAATGTCAGTTTCGGGCTCAGAGACAGCATAATCGGGATTAGGATGATAACAATAATCAACCCTCTGCCGACTTCAACTAATTGCAAGCCCAAAAATCTGCGGACTGTGTCCACATCAGAAGTGCACCTTTGAATGATGTCACCGGTCTGCACTTTACTGTGCCAGAGGAAGGGCAGCCGCTGAATATGGTCATAGAGCATGCCTTTGAGCTTTCTGGCAAAGGATTCCGAAGCCTGAGCCGCCAGTCTTGCTTTAAGGTATGAAAACGTGTTTGCAAGCAAAGTAAGGATAAATAAGACTATGCTGGCTATCCAGATATTCTTGAGCACAAGATTGACTCCATTCAGAGAGATAATCCAATCTGCCAGACCAAAAGGCAGTTGCAACGGTTTCCCACCCAGGATTGTATCTATGGTTGCCCTGATGACCAGTGGAGATGTAAATTGAAATATGGCAGCTGCAGCTATACAAGCTATTGCCAGCAAATATTTGGTGCGTAAGCCCTTAAAGTGCTCCCATATAAAAGATAAATGTGTCATTTCAAAAAACTCCGTTCTTTTCGGTTTCCAGGTTGATTTAAGACTGTGTTTTATTTAAGCATCAAAACACAATTCTTGCGTTTTATTAATTCAGATGGTCGAAATCTGGTTGAGGACTTCCGGTGGCTAAATTATGCGGTATGATTCAATTTATGACAGGCCGGAGGTCCCAAAGCTTTCTTGCATTGCATGACAACGCAAAACTTCCGACATTTGCATAGCTCATAAAGATCATTGTTACCTCCTTTCTAATCTCATTTGTATCTCAAATATTTCAGCTGGAAATGATGTCAAGCAGAAAGTGTCTTTTTTGGTATATTTAGTCAGGCAGGCTTATCATTATCTGCCATTTTGATTGTATGCTATATGGATAAAGCACCATTCTTGGCTGGAGCGCCATTTTCAAATGGCAGGACCACCAGATTTATCTGGTTTTTGTAGAATTGAGCAAAAGCCAAATGAATTTGGCAATTCCTGCCGAATAAATTCAGCGTTTCATTTTCTGATATTTTCTAATTCGACAAATAACTTATTCGACTAATTCATTAATGGGTTGTATCAACTCAGGATTATTTCCTGTTGGATGCATTGGGTTTGCTACATCCTTCACAAATACTTTCTCAAAAGAAAAGCATCCCGAAAACAAACAGATTGCTGCTTGAATTGCGGGAAAAAAATCAATAGAACTGGATTCCAGATGCCTCATTGCCTTGATAATCGGCAAAAAGGACTCCGCTTCGTCTGGAATGACATCGATATAAAACATAAGTTACAGGAATTCATAATTGTAAACGGTTTCTGTTTATTCTGTGCTTTCTGTGGTTAATAATCCCTCTTGGTGTCTTTGTGCCTTTGTGGTGAAAAAAATCCCTTTCTCCTGTCATCCAATGCAATCCGTCATGCCGGAGTGTATCCTCCGTTAGAAATGTGCCGCCCGGGCGTCACATTTTAGCCTGAGGTCAGGCACAGGCTGAGGGGATTGAAGAGAGGCAGGCTTATCAAGTAACATTGAAAATACCATTATGCGTTTTTGTTGATATTGGCGGAACAAGAGTGATAGTGTCTGTAAAAAGGGTTGATTAGAGAATGGAACGTATCGGAAATTGTTACACAGAATTAAACAGATTTGTATTGAATTGAATAGAGTTGAAAAGAGTTGAAAAGAATCGAAAAGAGTTGAAAAGAGTTGGATAGAATTGAATAGAGTTGAATTGAATTGAATTGAATTGAATTGAATTGAATAGAGTTGTATAAAGTTGATAAGTGCTTAGAAAAAAGAGTTGAATATAAGGGACAATCCCGGAGGGATTTTTTGTTTAATAGCCCCTGAATTTATTCAGGGGTAAAGAGATAAAACACTCTAACCCCATCGGGGTTTTGCAGGAAACCTGATGATTTTAATCGTCAGGAAAAATGGAACCAACCAAAATAGGAAACCCCGCTGGGGTTAAAATCATACACATAAATCCAATCCCATAAATAAATTCATGGGCTATCAAATTCAAAACCACGCTGTGGTTATTGTTGTAGGGCTGCATGCCGAAGCTGCTGAACGACCTTCTCTGTGATTCCTTTTTTCCCAATGTATTTGTGGGTAGAAAAAGACTGGATGATGCTACACATGAGAGAAGTTCCTACCTGCGCAGGAAAGACGGGTAGCAGATGTACTCTTCCCTAATATATTGCTAATTTATTCATTGACAAGGCAGTCCGCTTAAAATTATTGGTAAAAATCTTATTATATAATGAGTTAACTGTTTTGAATAAAGATAAATAGTCATGAGGAAAAGATGAAAGAATATGCAATGAAGAAACTTCGCAACCTTCTGTTTTTGGGAGCCAGTGGAGCAGGAAAAACCACTCTGGCTGAACAGATATTTTTTATGGCAGGTGCCACCACCAGAATCGGAAAAGTAGATGAGGGCAATACCCAGCTTGATTTTGATTCAGAAGAAATAGCCAAGAAAATGACACTTGGTCTGGCAATCGGTTTTGTGGACTGGAATGACCACCGCATCAATATTTTAGACGTGCCCGGATATCCTGATTTTGTGGGTGATAGCATAGCTGCCATTCCCGCCGTGGAAAACGCTGTAATCGTTGCCAATGCCGCAGGCGGATATGAAGTTGGACTTGAGCTTGCCATGGAAAATCTGGAACATAAACATCTCGGTAAAGTGATTTTGGTCAACCGGATGGACAATGAACACGCTGATTTTGAAAAGACACTGGATTTAATTCACGAAAACACCGGCATCAGTCCGGTTCCCATATATATTCCCATCGGCAAGGAAAACACGTTTGAAGGCGTGGTTGATATCATCCGCAAGAAAGCCTTCATCCGTGATAAAGAGGCAGATATTCCTGCCAATATGCAAAGTCAGGTGGACGAAGCCCGTGCCAAAATTATGGAAGCTGTAGCAGAAACAGACGAAGCCCTGCTCAATAATTATCTGGAAAATGGCGAGCTTTCCGAAACAGAGATGATGTCCGGTCTGAAAAAAGCGATTGCCAACGGTGACGTTGTTCCTGCTTTTGCCTGTTCCGCCGGAACGGGTGTGGCTGTGAAAGCTTTTCTGGATGCCATTGTCAATTATTTGCCTTCTCCCGAAGATAAAAAAGAAATTGCCGTTCTGGAAAATGATAAGCCCACAACTTTGATTGCCAGCCCGACCGGAACGCTTTTGGGCTATATTTTCAAGCTCTATGCCGACCCCAATATGGGTGACTTTACCTATGTCAGAATCCTATCCGGAACATTGAAAACAGGTATGGAATTCTATACACCCGAAAAAGATTCAAAAGATAAAGCCGGCAATATGTACTTTATGCTTGGGAAAAACAGACATGATACTTCCGAACTCAGAGCCGGTGAAATCGGAGCTTTGGTTAAGCTGAAAAATTCCAAAGTCCTGAATACCATCACAGCAGTCGGCAGTAAATATCAGTTGCCGCCCGTGCATTTCCCTTCCGCAGTTATCTGGCAGTGCATCAAAGCTTTGAATCAGTCGGATGAAGACAAAATCGGTCAGGCTTTGACAAAATGTATTGCAGAAGACTCCACAGTGCATTCTGAACTGAATCAGGAAACCCGTGAAAACGTGATTTCCGGAATGGGTGAGCAACAGTTGGCACTCGTTTTACGCAAAATGAAAAACCGTTACAAAGTTGATGCCGTTATAAAAGAACCCCGCATTCCTTTCAAGGAAACGATAATGGGTTCCTCAGAAGCAAATTACAAACACAAGAAACAATCCGGTGGACGCGGTCAATATGGTGATGTCTATATCCGCATTAAACCTTTAGAAAGAGGCGAAGGCTTCAAATTTATCAATTCCGTCGTGGGCGGTACTATTCCTTCCAATTACATACCGGCTATAGAAAAAGGCGTTGTGGAAAAGATGGAAAAGGGAATCATCGCAGGTTATCAGGTCGTTGATATCAGCGTTGATGTTTATTTCGGCAGTTATCACGAAGTTGATTCCTCTGAAATGGCATTCAAAATAGCCTCATCCATGGCTCTGAAAGAAGGTTTTGCCAAAGCCAAACCCATTCTGCTTGAGCCGATACATGAAATCACCATCATCGTGCCCAGCGAATATATGGGTGATGTGATGGGCGATATTTCCACCCGTCGCGGCAAAATCATGGGTATGGAACAGCGCATGAAAAAACAGTATCTGACAGCACTGCTACCGGCAGTTGAAATGTTTAGCTACTTCACAGCACTGAAATCACTTACTCAGGGCAGAGGAAGATTTGAACAGAAATTCTCGCACTACGAGAAAGTCCCCGACGAAATAACAGCAAAAGTAATCGCTGCCTGGCAAGATAACAGCGAAGTTTGAGTTTAATAGTTCACTAACAAACAAAACTATAAAATCAAGTCAGGAGGCGATTAAGTCGCCTCCTTTTTCTTTTCTTGACATTTAGTACTTTGTCAGAAAAGGATGGTTTCAGAAAGATATTAAATGAAAAGAGGTAATTATGTCCGGTCACAATAAGTGGAGCACAATCAAACACAAGAAAGCCGCAACCGATGCCAAGCGCGGTAAAATCTACACACGCATCGTCAAGGAAATAATCCTGGCAGCCAAAGCAGGGGGAGACCCTGATATCAATCCCAGACTCAGAACTGCAATCGGTACAGCCAAACAAGCAAATATGCCTCGTGAAAACGTGGAAAGAGCTATCAAACGCGGTACCGGTGAAATTGAAGGCGCAGCTTATGAAGAAATCACCTATGAGGGATATGGTCAAAACGGAGTCGGCATAGTGGTTGATGTGATGACAGATAACAAAAATAGGTCTGTTGCTGACGTTAGACATGCTTTTTCCAAATATGGCGGAGACATGGCAGTAGCCGGAGCAGTAGCCTGGAACTTTGAGCATAAAGGGTATTTCACCGTTCCTGCAGAAGGCTTAGAAGAAGATGACATTATGATGGCAGCTTTGGACGCAGGCGCAGAAGACATTCAAAAAAGTGATGAAGACTATGAAATCTATACTTCTCCACATGATTTTCACACTGTGCTTTCCACTCTGGAAAAAGCCGGTTACAAGGTCGAAAATGCAGAACTGACCAGAATTCCCAAGACTACAATCAATGCAGACAACGTGGCAGAAAAGCTGCTGAAATTAATCGACCAATTGGAAGAGCTGGATGATGTGCAAAAAGTCTATGCCAATTTCGAATTTTCAGATGAAGTGATGGCAAGACTCAATCAGGAATAATCCGGGCGAGAGAAAAGACAATCGAAGCACCTGTACGAATTCTCGGAATCGACCCCGGCAGCAGACATTGCGGTTACGGGCTGCTGGAGCTGGAAAAAAGAAAAATCGTGGCAGCCGGCTGTGACGTTATTCATATTGATGAAAAGAAACCTCTTACAGAAAGGCTTTGTATTCTTTATACGGAAATCAAAAAGATACTGGAAGAATATAATCCCCGCTTTGCAGCAATCGAGAGCATCTTTTTCGGCAAGAATGTTCAGAGTGTTTTCACACTTGGTCATGCCAGGGGCGTAATCATGTTGGCTTTGGCACAGCAGGAAATACCTATATTTGAATATTCTCCCCGTGAAATCAAAAAAGCAGTGGTCGGTAATGGCAATGCTTCCAAACAGCAAATCCGCTATATGGTCACCCAATTGCTTCCGATTACTCAGTCCAAGCTCACTTCCGATGCAGCGGATGCTTTGGCAATAGCACTTTGTTACTACAACAAAAACAGGATTTAAGATGATATATTACCTCTCAGGCATATTAAAAGAGAAAGCGCCCACCAGTATCATTCTGGATGTGCAAGGTATCGGGTATGAAGTAAAAATACCGCTCAGTACGTATGAAAAACTGCCGGATAAAGATAAACCCTGCTTTATCTACACCTATCTTTATATCAGTATGAATCAGGACGAAATCAGGCTATATGGCTTTAGCAGCATAGCAGAAAAGGCAATCTTTGTCAGGTTTATCGCCATTTCGGGAATCGGACCCAAGATAGCATTGTCTATTATCTCTTCCATGAATATTGGGATGATTATCAAAGCCATTCAAAATGCAGAAGACGGGCTGATTTCTAAGGTTCCGGGAATCGGTAAAAAAACTGCTCAGCGGATTATCATTGAGCTCAAAGACGATATCTTGAAATTTACAGACCTGCTGGATGCGACTGAAAAGACTTCGATAGACAGCAGTTTTGTGGAAGTGGAAAAAGCATTGGTGGCATTGGGCTATAATCCCAGGGATATCCATAAAGCGCTGCATTCTTTGAAAGAAGAGGACAGAAATCTGCCTGTGGAGCAACAGATTAAACTTGTGATTAAACAAATGTATAAATCCTAATATGAACATTCGCGCTGAGGCTTATGACATCATTGTCAAGGTTTTGAAGCACAAGGAATACTCTGATAACCTTTTGCAGCAGAGAGCCAAAAAGCTGAGACACCAATCTGAACAAATCGCCTTTATGTATAATCTGGTCAAAGGTACCATCAAGTTCCAGCTAAAACTGGATTATATCTGCAGGCAATATACCGAGACAGCCAAGTTTGATAAGACAGATATCAAAATCAAGGTTTTGCTGTATATGGGTTTGTATCAGCTTTTATATATGAATTCAGTGCCTGACCACGCTGCAATACACGAAACAGTCGACCATGCTAAAACTTTATTTGGCATTGGTGTTGCCGGTTTTGTCAATTCAATTCTGCGTTCCTTCCAGAGAAACCCGGAAGTTGTTTTGCCAACTGACCCTGTGCAAAGAATTGCTTATGAATATTCCTACCCGGTGGAACTCATCAAAGTATGGCATAAACTCTGGGGAACTGATTATACTGAGAAAATGGCAGTCTTTTTTAATGAAACTCCCCAACTGCATATCAGGGTAAATACCATTGCCACCGATGCAACAAAATTAATTCAGTATTTCCAAAAACGTGAGATTCGATGTGTCCAGTCTGCAGCCAGCAAAAATATCCTTGTGACGGATAACGCCCTTGCAGCCTTGGACGATGTTGCATTTTCAGAAGGCTATTATTCCATTCAGGATACATCTGCCACTCTGATTGTGGAACTACTCGACCCGCAACCGGGAGAATCAGTGCTTGACTTGTTTGCCGCTCCGGGCGGAAAATGCACATATCTTGCAGAAAGATTGCAAAACAGCGGAGAAGTGATTGCTGTGGATAAAACTCCCCATAAGATGAAACTACTAAAACAAGCATCTGAAAGATTGCAACTGACAAACATAAAAATGATGGTTCAGGATGCTTTTACTTATGGTCCTGTCGCAGCAGCATACGATAGAGTTTTGGTTGATGCTCCCTGTTCAGGCTGGGGCGTTATGGGCAGAAAAGCAGATTTGAGATGGCAATTGCATCAGAATATTCCGGAACTCATTAAACTTCAGGAAAAAGCACTGAGTTATGCCTCCAATTTTGTCAAAAAGGATGGGTATCTGGTCTATTCGACCTGCACTATGAATCCACAGGAAAATGAGCAGCAGATTGAACAGTTCTTGACGAAAAACAAGAAATTCCAATTAGTCAATGCAAGCAGTATCATTCCTGCAGACTATACAGCCGGTGGTTTTCTAAAAACAATTCCGTTCAGTCATAAAATGGACGGTGCCTTTGCAGCCAAAATGGTGAAAATTAAGTAGCACATACTTTAGTATGTATTGGATATAGCGGGATGGATAAAGATAAAACCAGATTTTACAGCTATTACATCGGGATAGGATTAGGGATAATTCTGGTCGTTGCTTTTTTTATAAGTCAGATATTTATGCCACTGTTCTTTGGCAGAGCCAAAAGCGAAGAAGTGCCAAATCTGGATAAACTGATGGCAACTCAGGCAATTAGACTATTGGTTGACAACAAATTGCATGGCGTAGTCAAAGATTCAACCTGGTCTGATACGATTCCCTACAATTACGTGATTTCTCAGAAGCCTGAAGCAGGTGATCTGATAAAGCCCGATGGCACTGTCTATATGATTGTCAGCAGAGGGTCAAAGACAGTTCAGGTTCCTGAAATTGTAGGGTTAAATGTGCAGGCAGCCTGGATTGTGCTTAAGAACAATGGGCTGAGATTTACCATTGCCGATTCGATTTATTCAAACCTCTATCCAGTGAATACCGTTGTTCAAATTGCTCCGGGTGTGGGAGAAAAAGTGGAAAGGAAACGCAAGATTAAGCTGTATATCAGTAAGGGTTCAGATAATTCCGCCGATTCAACCAAAACGGAAACAGATTATAATTACTAAGATTATGGGTATAAAGGAACTACTTGACAGAAAAGCAGGCACTGAGTTTAAGGTAGATATAGTGCGCCCTTGGCTCAACTGGATAGAGCATCTGACTACGGATCAGAAGGTTAGGGGTTCGAATCCCTTAGGGCGTGCCATTTTTTTGCCAGCTACGGCTGGCTATTTTTTTTGTCTCTGTAAGGATAAATTTTAATGCACTCTGAATCAAAACAAAGTTCGTGGAAAAACCTTAAACGCATCTATGCCATCATGTTCCACTATTGGGGATATGTGGTTGGCGGCGTCATCACAATGCTTCTTTACGCAGCAATGAACGGCATCAGCATCACAATGATAGTTCCGGTATTGGATGTCGTCTTCAAGCCGCGCAATAATATTACCCATATCAGTACTTTGAGCAGATTGGGCGATGCAATTTATGCGCAGCTTTATGCGTTTATGCATGGCGATATCAGTATATTTAATCTTGAAAGTATCAAACAATCCAGTCTGTTAAATGATATTAAGGCTATTCTGCTGGATACAGACCCCTACACTGTTTTAGGCGGAATCAGTGTTTTAGTTGTTGTTATGTTCCTTCTTAAAAACATATTTTACTATTCAAATAAATGGATGTTCACAAATCTACGGGGCAGGTCGGTCAGAGATATCCGCTCCATCATGTTTGGAAAATACTTGTCGCAATCGCTGGCATTCTTTAATCAAAACAGAGTTGGCGATTCTCAGGTGCGCATGGACAACGATGTTTCGATTGTCAGTAACGAATTCATCTCCAATCTGTTTCTTGCCATGCGTGACCTGATGGTGATGATTTCCTGCATGATTGTGGCATACATCATGAATCCCAGGCTGTTTCTGATAAGTTTATTGGTTACTCCGATTTTTGCCATCTCCATCAGTTACATCGGCAAGAAAATCAAGAAATATGCCAAACGCATTCAAGCCCAGTATTCATCCATGTTTTCACATGTTGAAGAAGCGCTGAACAGTATGAGGATTGTCAAAGCTTTTTCGAGGGAAGAATTTGAGCTAACAAACTATAAAGTTATCAACAACAAATACCGCAAACTCTGGCAGAAAGTAGAAATGTACACAGCGTTAAATATGCCGATTAGTGAGCTGAGCTCTGCTTTTATCGGAGTAGTGTTATTGTTGGTAGCCGGCAGAGAAATGCTCAATTCCAACGGGCATTTTTCGCTGGGGGAATTCACTGCTTTTCTGGTTGCCATTTTTGCCACTTTGCATCCTCTGAAAACACTCACAAAAGCTTATGCCGATATTAAAAAAGCTCTTGTCTCATTAGATAGAATGTCTTTTATCATCAATTTACAGACCGAGATTAAAGAAGCGGAAAACCCTACCGAGAAAAAGAGCTTTGATTCTGAAATCAGTCTGGATAACGTGGGATTCTTTTATAAGAAATCCAAATGGGTTTTGAAAGATGTCACTTTCAAGATAACAAAAGGAGAGAAAGTTGCAATTATTGGTGGAAGCGGTTCAGGGAAAACCACTCTCGTAAATCTGCTTAACCGTATGTATGACTATACTGAGGGCAAAATCTGCATAGATGGAGTACCGATTCAGCAGCTTAGGATAAAAGACCTGAGAGGAATGTTTGGCGTTGTGCCACAGGATTCCATTCTGTTTTCCAATACCTTTGCCTACAATATTCAATATGGAAATCCCAATCCTCTCAGTGAAGAAGAAATCAAGCACGCTGCCCAGGTTGCTTATGCCGATGAATTTATTGAGACCTTTCCCGATAAATACAACCAGATGCTGCAAATCAAAGCTGCCGACCTTTCAGGGGGGCAAAGACAAAGATTATGCATAGCCCGTGCGATAGCTGCAAATCCGCCTATCCTGGTTTTTGACGAAGCCACCTCAGCACTTGATACTGATTCCGAAAGAAAAGTGCAGGAAGCGATCAATCGAGCTACAGAAAACAGAACAGTTATCGTAATTGCGCATAGGCTCTCAACGATTTTGGATTCAGATAAGATTGTTGTGCTTGAAAAAGGTAAAATTGTTGGAATCGGCAATCACAATGAATTGATAGCCAATTGCGAAAGATATCAGCAGTTGTATAATCTGCAGTTTAATGCAGTAGGATAGCCACCTCGGCTGTCTAAATTGGAAGATAAAAAGGAAGATATAGGTTATGCGCCCATGCTTGATTAAAGAGCAAAATCAATATAATTGGAACAAGTTTAGACAGCCGGGGCGGCTATCCTACCGATAGTATTATTAGGATTTGAGATGATAAAAGTAATAACTTATGGTACGTTTGATTTGTTTCACTATGGTCATTTGAGACTTTTGGAAAGAGCTAAATCTTTGGGAGATTATCTCATTGTTGCAGTTTCAACTGATGAATTCAATGAGATAAAGAACAAGAAATGCACTTATCCTTTTGATGAGAGGGCAGAAATAGTCAAGGCAATCAAGTATGTGGATGAAGTTATACCAGAAAAAACTTGGGAACAAAAAGCAACAGATATTATTGACCACAAAGTAGATATCTTTGTGATGGGGAGTGATTGGGCTGGCAAATTTGATGCTTTAAAGGAATTCTGTGAAGTGGTTTATCTGGAAAGAACTCCCAATATCTCATCGAGTGAGATAAAAACATCCATTAAAGATGGGAAGTAAGTCAGTATCCCATTCTTTAGAATGGCGATACTATTTCTAAAGAACTGAAAGAAAGATTATGCGTTTATCACAATACATCATTAATTATCCCTATCAGTTAGCATGGACACTCAGCAAGCTTTTCAACAAGAAGTATCAGGTTGACTTTTATTGCGGTGGTTATGTGGACTATATCTGTTTTAGGAACATACATAAGCATTTGCCGGAAGTAAGAATAGTTGCCAGCCACAGTAAGACACAGAAAGAGCTGGCAGCCTATGGTATAAAATCTGTAGTTTATCCCACTTTCCCCGACATGGTAATCATGGCACGGCATTCAACCCCAAAATATCCAGTATCAAGAATAGTCAAAATTGGTATGAGACACGGTGCCTACCATTTTAAAGACTTCGTGGCAGCGCATAAATACAATGCCTTTGATAAATTTCTTCTGACTTCTACTCATGAAGTTAAACAAGCTGAGGGCAAAGGTATAAAGAGCGGAATAGCCGTCGGATTTCCCAAGATTGACCCGATGTTCAATGGAGAAATTACCACTAAAGATTTATTGAATCTAAAAGAGCAACTGAAGCTTGATTCTGCCAAGCCAACTATAATATTTACAGCGACCTGGGATAGACACGGATATTCTGCAGTTGATAATTGGATTTCTCGGGTTGAAGAGCTAACTGTCGATTATAATGTCCTCGTGACGGTTCATCATTGGCTTTCACCAAAAAAGAAAGAAGCACTGGCAAGTTATCGTAGCATCAAGTATGTTACTGATAAAGATATTCTTCCATACTTAATGATTTCCGATGTGATGATTGCAGATATAAGCTCAATAATTGCCGAGTTTTGTGCACTCAATAAGCCCATAATTACCTTCAGAATTCCTGAGACAAGACGCTTCACAAGCGAGATTATTAAAATGTTGGATGAGATATCCTTCCGCATCGACAACTTTGATGAGCTGAAGGGAGCTTTGACTGTAGCTATAAGACAGCCGAATTTACATTCTGATAAAAGAAATTATTACAATCAAATAATGTTTGATGAATTAGACGGGCAAGCCTCATTAAGAGCTTTGAAAGTTATTCAGGAATTGTGGCGGAAAGCATGAAGCTGGGAATATTTACTGCCTTTCGGGACATGCACAAATACTATATTAAATCCTGTGATGAAATTGGGATTGACTACGAGGTTATTGACATTATCGGACCAGATTGGTTGAGTAATGTCCTATCATCAAATTGTGATGGCTATTTGTGCCGACCTCCCTCAGAGTTCCAGGAACGTAAATCCATGTTTGATGAAAGACTGTATATTATTAATAAACTTATGGGTAAGTCGATTTATCCTTCTTATGAAGAGTTGTGTATATATGAAAATAAGCGGATGATGTCTTATTGGCTGGAGTTAAACCATTTTCCACATGCTCCAACCAGAGTATTCTATAGTAAAAAGGCGTTTCTGAATTGGTTGAATGATGCCGACCTCCCAATTGTGCTAAAAAATAATATCGGTTCTACTTCAAAAGGGGTTCGAATTATTAAAGACAAGGGTATTGCAAAAACAATTGCCGGTCTCGTATTCGGCTGGGGAAATGCCAAGCTGGCGATTGGATATACATCACAAATGACAGGCAAAATATTACCCTTTCCTGCGCTGGGAACGATGCAGAAGCACTATTTGATAGTACAGAATTTTGAGAGAATTAGATGGGAATGGCGGATAATTAAAATCGGGGAGTCATATTTTGGTCATAAAAAGCTTCTGAAAGGTGATTTTGCCAGCGGATCAGGCAAAGTCGGTTGGGATGCTCCGCCTGACGAGCTTCTGATGATGGTTAAGGATATTTGCGAAAGAGGTAATTTTTATTCTATGGCTGTGGATATTTTTGAAACTATTGATGGTCGCTATTTAGTTAATGAGCTTCAATCAATCTTTGGCTCATACGATGACTCGCAGACATATATCAATGGAAAACCGGGACGCTTTATCCTGCAAAATGGGAAGTTTGTGTTTGAAGAAGGAATTTTTAACAAACACGGAAGCTATTTACTCAGGGTTAAACACTTTATCGAACTGTTGAATAATAAGGAGAATTCATGAAGGTAGGCTTCATTATTCCAAATTATCCAAATGAGAAACGGGTAGCGTTACTGCCTGCAGATATCCGGAATTTCGAAAATGAGATAGTTGTTGAACGAGGTTTTGGCGCAACTCTGAACATATCCGATTCTGAATATATTGCAAAGGGATGTGCGCTTAAATCACGTGATGAGATTTATTGCGAATGTGATACTATTTTCAATCTTAAATTGACCCAGCCGGCTGATTACGATAAATTACGAGCAGGACAAATGATAATCGGCTGGACGCATCCCACCGGTTCCGGTATAAAGTTTATGGAGCAGCAAGCCATTCCCAAAGAGCTTGTAATTGTGGATTTGGATAATATATCTCCGGCGATTTATTACAAAGGCAGCAGAATTCCAATCCCATTCATCAAGCCAAATTTTATCTGGAAAAACAGCTTTATGGCTGGGTTCAGTTCTACTCTGCACGCCATTATTTCGATGGGGATAGTCCCTAATTCAAATACAAAAGTAGCAATTCTTTCGAGTGGAAATGTAGCACAGGGCGCGTATTCTGCAATCACAAAATTTGGGTGTGAAACTCGGTTGTTTTACCGTAAAACTCTGAACCTTTTTTATGAAACAATTTCGGAGTATGATATCATAATCAACGGCATAGAGATTGACGATGACAATTCTCACATAATTACAAAGGAACAGCTTTGTACAGTCAAAGACCA
>Ga0247841_10005267_pt1 | contig 21150 bp, 28 predicted proteins | sample LaCruzMarch2015__2_FD_192410 | JGI IMG/M metagenome (GOLD analysis project Ga0247841, IMG submission 192410) | Freshwater microbial communities from meromictic Lake La Cruz, Castile-La Mancha, Spain - LaCruzMarch2015_18m | ecosystem: Environmental > Aquatic > Freshwater > Lake | place: Spain... | reverse complement strand
TAGTGCATAGTGCAGAGCGCAAAGCGCAGAGCGGGTTTATTTTTTGAATTTGCTGGTTATTTGTTTTTCTATTTCGCGCATGTTGGCGTCAACTACGGTTTTGACGATGGTGTCAACCTGTGGATGGTGGCCGATGAATTGGCGTTGTTCGATTTTAATTTTGCTGCCAACGGGTTTTAAGGCCATTGCTTTAAATCGTTCGGCTTCGGCAGTAAGGGCGGTGTTGCGTTTTGTGTTTGCCATTGCCTTATTTTTAACAGAGTAGGTAATTGCGCCTGCCGCCTGACGGTACATAGCCCAAAAGTATCGTTTCATTTTAGCAGTAACGGTAATGGTTCCGCCTTCGTTGTGTATGGCGGCGTAAGGCATGGAACTGGTGAAGCTGATGGCGTTGCCTGACACCCTTGCCCGGAGGCTTCGGCGGAGCTTGCCGGTGCGCATCATAAGTGAGCCGCGTTTATTTGGAAATTTGGTTTTTTCATTCCAGGGTTTATCAAAAAAAACCTTCCGTTCAAAGTTGCGGTCGAACTCGTCCATCAACTCCGTTTTAACGTCGTTTAAAACGTCTTTTAAAAAGTCTTTAAAAAAGGTATTATTCATATTTTTACCGCTTAAAATTTAAAAATCAACAGTATGAAAATTAATTACAATTATGAACGAATGATGTTTACAGGGCAGTCGCAAGTAAAAGCCGACCAGGAAAATCGTAATTTCTGGATAGCCTTACAGGAATTGCAAAACAAACATCCTGAACATACAATTGAGGTTAACATGAGTGTTGAAAGGTTTTTTAATGGTTATTGTCAGGTTCTTGAATTTGTTTGCGGCCAACCCAATATTGAAAAGGCCGCTCAACAACTTTATGAGACATATTTTTACAGAGTCCCATTGAAACTGTACCCGGAGTTTGATAAAACAGATGAGCCGTAAACTCTGACAGATGTAACCTGGAAGATATAAAATCAACCATTTCTAAGTAAACCGAAAAAGCATCTTCGGTGGTAATATCGCCATCAGGCGTTTGCATTTCGATGGCATTAACACCGTTAGCGGGGATGAGGCTTTTGCCGTTGTCGTCCTGAAAATCGAAGGCTAATATGAATTTCATAAAATATTTATTAAAAAATTTAAAAATCAACAGTATGGAAATTAATTACAATTTTAAGAACTATTCGAAAAAGTTGACAGGCATTAATCTTCATATCCAAAAACTGAAAACAACGCTGCTTCATCATCTGTTACTTGTAGCATCATCTTTGCTTGGAATATTAGTTTCTCTTCATGGAAACAACGATGCCAGTATCCTATTACGTTGGGTGTTTGCGACAATATCAGTTTTACTGTCGTTGAGCATCCTAACTGCTGCAATAAGCCTATATGCTGAACTACATTATGTACAGCGTGCGAAGGAGCGTTATGTATCATCGTCCATAGAAGCGGTTCGCGATGGTCGAGCGGCTGAACCTGTTTTTGTGAAACCCCTAAAAATCTTTTCAATTTGCCAAACAGCAGCTTATGTTTGCTTTGCCGCATCAATTGTTGCGCTGGCATGGTATGCAGTATTGTTGTCGTTTTCATTTTAAAATTATTATTAAAAGTTTGTTGTTATTTTACCACGGAGGCACGGAGGCCACGGAGGAAGATTTAATTATTCTTTGCACCCTCAAGAGCCTGAATAAGCACTTTTTCAATTTGTTCATTTAGGTTTTTAACCGATTTAATGCCGGTTTCGGTCATGTTTAAGTTTATGGTGGGGCTTTCGATGCTTATCACCATACGGTTTCTTTTTTTCTTTTTTCTGTTCATTTTAAAATTATTTTTAAATGTTTGTTGCATTTTGTTGTTAAACGGTGACCCGGTTACGTCATCATAAGTAAGCCTGATTAAAATTTCTTCTGTATGTTTCATAAAATATTTATTAAAAAATTTGCTTTTTGCGTTGGTTTAATAGTATTTTTGTGTCGGCGATTCTGCGGATTCGACGATGGTGTAGCCTCACTTTAGTAAGTGGGGTTTTCGCTTTTATAGGCCAACTTCAATGTCATATCATTTCTTAATACCCATACTTCATCTATAATTTGCCCTTCTTTAATTCGTTGATGAATAACCTTTTTAACATGACGCATAGTTGAACCATCATCATCAATTATCAAACGGCTTGATTGTTTCAGCCCCCTTCTGAACATATTTGAAATGGAGTGAGTTATTGAATCAAAACCTTCATGTTCATAGAATATGTTACCTACTCTAAAATCAGGACATTTTCCATAAAACGGTGTCTCATTCAGGTTTTTGTAAATCTTTTTGTAATTTTCATTCTTTAAAGTGGCGCTGAATTTTGGAAGTATCTCGGTATCTTCTCCTTGTTTTGCGAAATGCTTACAACAAGCATAGATTCTATCGTAATCACCAGACTTTATATTGACCAGGTTTGAACTGGAAATAACACCGCCATTTTTGTATGTCTTCAAAGTTTTTTTTACATAAGGCTTGTAGTATTTTTCAGCTTTCTCCTCAATCAGTTTTTTAGCCCTGCACGCTTCATCGTCCAGAGCCAGGAACACGGAATCGGTAATGTTGAGTGTGCCACCACAGCCACGGGGCATGTAGCTGTTTTTGGGTGGAAATAGCTTTTGTTCCTTACCCGGATTGAAGCGGAACATAGCCAGTTTGTTGGTTCCCGACTTGCTGAGGCTGGTGGTGGCTTCCATTCCTTTTTTAATGGCTTCGGCGCTGTTGCTTTTGGTATTGTTGCGGGCCAATACTTCCACAGCCACGCATCGGCAACGCCATCCGTTTGGCGGATAATACTCGTCCCAAAAGGGGTCGTCTTTGGGCAGGGTTGTACCTGCCAGTATCTGGTGATTTTCACGAACCCGCTTATCCTGTGCGGTTCGGTATTGCAGCCAGTATCGGTTGGTATCATCGTTGAGGCTGCTCCACCGGTCGGCGCTTTGCGCCGAGTGAACTGCAAATTCGTATTCAGCTTCAAGGTACAGCCTGTTGTAGGTGTTGTTGAGCTTTAGTATTGCCTGCTCAAACTGGTTCCAGGGGCGGATGTTTCCGTTTTCGTCTTTGAGCAATGCACGGGCATTGGTAAGTTCTTTATGTGCTTTAAGTCCTGAAAAAACAAAGGCATCCTGGTCGAGATACGATTTGAGCACATCGCTTTGCACATATTCAATAGCCGGATCGAAGGCTGCTTTTGTTTCGGTTATCAGGTTGGTATATTCCGGTACTGTAAAAAGGTCGTCTGGCTTGTAGCCGTGCTGGTAAACCTTTTTGAAGGCTTTACTGGCGGCGGAGAAAATACCCCCCTGCCCCCCTTTGAGGGGTGAATTACCACCCCCTGCCCCCTCCAAAGGAGGGGAAGTGCTACCCGTTGCTAATTCTGATGGTGTTAACTGGTATTGAGCAAGAGTGGTCTGATGAAAGGCTTTAAAGTACTGGCTGCCACGCCCCGCGTGGCTTAATCGAAAAAACCAAGTTCTCCTTTTCCACCCCCTGCCCCCTCCGAAGGAGGGGAATTGGTGGCCGCCTGTGTTTTGGTGCCGGTAACTTCGATGCCAAATTTGAGTTTAATCCATTCGGGGTCAACTTCCATAAAGGGTAGTACTTCTTTGGTCATAGTCCAGAGTTGGGGTATGTCTTCCTGCGGGTCGAAGGTAAACTGCAGGCCATCAGGAATAAGCCCAATCTGAAACAGCGCTTTCATCACCAGGTTGTTTATGTAGCTTTCGACCAGGCGCATGTCCGATTCCATGAGGGTATAAAGCATTTTCATACTCGATTCCTCTTTGCTGCGGTTGCCGTTAACGGTGTCCTGGCCTATGACTGCTCCCGAAATGAGCATCGAAACCTCGTTGTTGCACAGGTTTATGAGGTTGTTATAGACATCGCCTGTAAGGTTGGTGGCGTCTTTGGCAAATTCAAACTGTTCGGTTTCGTCAATGATGAACCACGAAGCTGCGCCCATGTCGCGCATCATGGTTTCGGCGCGGCCAAGCATTACGGGGTCTTGTGTGTTGGTTTTGAGTACGCGTGGTGGGATGCCGTAAATTTCGGCTAACTCGCTCCAACAGCTTTGGGCAAAACGCTTGAAAAGTACGTGGGGGACGGCGTTGTTGAGGATTCCAAAATTGGTAGGTTCGCCAAACTCTAACAGCCAGATTCCGTATTCGCGGGCTTTGCGGTAATCGATGCCTTTTGTTTCGGTTTCGTCAAACACCAGGGTTCCGGTTTCGGGTATTATGTTTTGCCTGGGGATGAGTACCGGTTTCAGGGTGTCGTTTTCGGCAAGGAGTTCCACCAGGGTGGTTCCGTAAAAGATACTGTCGATAATGTGCCCCATAATCTTATTAATCCAGATGCTTTTTTGCAGCAAATCGGTGTAAGCCTCGTCCACTTCGCCGGTGGCTGTTTTAATGCTGAATGGCGCACCCATTGTGAGCATTTTGCGGTTTGCAATCTGCGAGCTTAGGAGGGCATCTAAGGTGATGTCGTTATAGATGTGCTGCAGCTTGGTTCGGCGGCGGTTGTCGGCAGCTTCGGCTTGCCGGAGGGCGGCCTTCCAGGCGGCAATGTCCTGGCGTGCCCGGCTGATGCTTTTGGGTACTATTTTGGTAACATAGCCATCCATACGTGGTTTGATGGTGGGGGCTTTGGGTTGAGACGTTTTTTTTGCAGCCATGATTAATCTTCGTTAAAATCGTGAATAAATTTGGTGTGACTTCCACTTCTGATGGGTAGAATGGGATTATCGGGGTCTTCGGCAATAAGTGGCAGGTTGGGCGAGAGCGCCGGTGCATCGGCATATTTGCCCACTCCGGCAACCTTTTCGAGCCATTCGATGGCGCGGTTGTATCGTTCTTTTACGTGTTCGTGTATTACGTCCACATTGCTCAGTCGGCACACATACCACACGGCAATGCTTTTGCACAATTCGAGGATAAGCGGGTTGCGGTCGGTGCCGGTGGCTTCAAAAATGGCGGCCACATCGTAACGGGGGCGGCCATCGCGCCAACGGCTCTGGCTGTTGGGGCTTAGGTAGCTTTTCATTTCCTCTACGGCGGCATCAATAGCCAATTGGGCTATGTCGCTGTCTTCTTCAGTTATTTCGTTTAACTGGTAGGCGTAGAGGGCTGTGTTTAATTCATCGGGGAGTATAAACATGGTTTTTCTATTTTGTTAATTGCAGAGCGCAGAGCGCATAGCGCAGAGCGCAGAGCGGGTTAATATTTTCGGTTTATGAGTGGTGCTGACAGGTAATGGGCGTTGGATGTACGGGTGCGCTGCGCCAGTAGCCAGATGGCTCCTTCGAGGGCGTCGGGGGCGTCGTCGTGGGTTTTGCTGCCTTTCTCGAACATGAGTAGCTGCTCTTCGAGGAGCATCATTCCGGGCGATTGGCGTTCTTTTTCGTTAAAGAGGATTAAACCTCTCTCGAAAATGGGTTGCATGGCTTCGATGCGGGCAAACTTATCGGGTTTTTTGCGGGCATCGCCACGGATAGGAATCTGGTGACCAGTGGCATTTCCAACCTTGCGGAATTCGTCAAGGAGCAAATCCTGCAAAAAGTTGCTCTCCATAAAATAGAACACGGGCACGCGTCCGGCCACATCGTGGTCAATAGTGTAGTGCCAGGCTACCATTTCGCTTACGCTGGTTTGGCTAACAAAAGCGCGCAGGATGTGGTATTGCCCTTCGGGAGTTTTGCCAGCTAATATGGTGGCTTTGTAGTCGGCAGTGGAGGATTGCTTAAACGATGGGTCGGTGTAGCACATCAGTGTGCGGTATAGTTTAAGGTCAATCATTTTGCCATAGCGGATGTGCTTTTTCTGAAAAACGGCGCCTTCATTAATGGGGTTGTTCATGTACTCTTTCTGAAAGCGGCGTTCGCCAACAAACAGGCGCATTTTGTTTATTTCGTCCAGGGTGTAGTTTTCGCACCACGATGGAAGGCCTTTTTTATCGAGGGCGTTTACCACAGTGTGATGAATGTTCTGAATTTCGGCGTATCGCGATAGTACGCTGTCTTTTCCAATGCGGTTGCCAACCATTACAAATCTGCCGCGTCCCATTTCCATACTTCCGGCCAGTGCGGTAAGCATCCAGTCTAAGGTTTGGCTTACGCGTGAAGGGTTGCGAACCAGTTCGTCATCGTCAATGTCGTCAACCACAATGTAGTCGGGGCGGCGTCCGCGGTCTTTTAGTCCACGGGGCGATTGACCGCGACCGATGGCCACAAACAGGCATCCGTCTTCGGTGCGGAATTCACCATCGCTCCAGTTGCCTGCCGAAAACTGTTGTCCAAAATCGCGGATGAAGGCTTTATTATAGGTGAGCTCGGCCTGCAGGTCGCTCAGCAGACGGGTGGCCATGTCTTCGCTTTTGCTTACCAAAACCATTACATTCAGGGTTCGTTTGTCCTGAATTTTGAGCCAGAGCGGAATAAGCAGCGAGAGGTGCGAGCTTTTGGCATGTCCACGCGCCCACTCGAACAGCGCCCTGGTGTGGGGGTGATGCAGCAGCCAGTTGGCGGCTTCAATCTGGAATTTGCCGCATTTTTTGCGGGCAAGATGGCCAAAGTAGGTTTCTACAAAAAAGACGTAATCTTTACGTGCCCTTACAATGCGGGCATCGCGTTCGGCCTGTGAATCGGGCAGCACATATTCCTGCGAAAGCAGCAGCGCCACCCGCTCGTTCCAACGGTTTTGGATTTCTTTCGATTTTCTACTTTCCGGCATGGCCTAATCGGGTTTGAACGTAATCGTCCTGCAGACGGATAATGGTTTTAATAAGGTCGTCGGTAATGGTTTTGTTGAGCGGACGGTGTTTAATAAGGTAGTCCTGGAATGCCATAAAGCAATTTATTTCGTCATCGATGGTATTGCCGGTTTTGAGGGTTTTGAGCTGATTAACGGCTTTGGCAAAGGCATCAGCCGAAAAGTTGTCGTTATCGTCTAACATCTGGCTTATTTTGCGAAGGGTTTTTTGCATCAAATCGTCAATGCTTATGGTACGGGCAGCCCGTTTTTCTTCCCAACCGCCTGTTTCTTTCCAGTTTTTAAGGGTAGGGGCTGCAATGCCCACACGGGTGCAAATATCCTGCTGCGCCACACCCTGCATAAAAAGAAGGTAGGCATATTCAAACTTTTCGGGGTTACGTGGAACGGTTTTTCGCTGTTTCATTAATTATTTTTTGCGCAAAGTTGGATTTAAACCGGTCGAAATAAAAGAAACCTCCCAATACTTGGGTGAAACCTCCCAAGTGTTGGGAGGTTTTTTGCAAGATGGAAAGGGGTGGGTTATGTTTGCGGCGCTTAAAATAGCATAGCGCAGAGCGCAGAGGGCAGAGCGCAAAGCGAAAAGAAAAAAAAAGTAAAACTATGGAAAAGGCTTTTGTACTGAATGACGAAAACAAAACGAACTCGTACGGGTTCAGGGTGAAGAATGACGGAGGGAGTTTTGACCGTTTTAAGGCCAACCCCGTGATGCTTTACAATCACAAACACGATGACGTAACAGGCAAGTGGGAAAACCTGAGAATTGAAGGTGCACTTCTAATGGCCGACCCTGTGTTTGATGATGACGAAAACGCCTCTAAAATCCAAAAGAAGGTAGAAAAAGGATTTTTAAAAGGTGTTTCGATGGGCTTACAAATATTAAAAGCCGAAATGGGAACCGATGGTATTCCGGTAGTTACCAATTGGGAACTACAGGAAGCCAGCATAGTGAGCGTGCCAAGCAATGCCAACAGCCTGCGCCTGTACAATGGCAAGGGCGAACTGATGGCAACCGAAGATATTAAACTTTCGATAAACGAAATTTTGAATATTAATAAACAAACCGAAACAAACATGGATGTAATTAAACTGACCGCCGAGGCGGCAAAAGCGTTGGATGTTGCCAAAGAGGTGGACATTACCACGCTTAATGCTGCTGTGATGGAGTTGGTAGCAGCCAAAGACCTTTTGCAGGAGCAAAAGGACAAGGCCGAAACCGAACTGAAAACCTACCTTACAAACCAAGCCATTGGCCTGGTGGATGCCGCCATAAAAGAAGGACGCCTTACGGCTGACAAAAAGGCCTCGTTTGTAAAACTTGCCGAAGCCGACTTTAACCAGGCTAAAGAAATTATTGAGAGCATTCCTGCCAAGAGGAGTTTTAGTGCGGGAGTGAAACCACTGGATGGCAGCGACAAAAACGAGACCTACGAAGCCTACGACAAAGCAGGAACCATTGCCGAACTTAAAGCAAACGACCCCGCAAAGTACGAAACGCTGCTTGCCGATTACAAAGCAAGGGTAGCCAAGAAAACAAAAATGAGTGTTTAACCGAAACAACTAAAAAACAATGGCTTTAAATAAAGAAGTATGGATTAGCGATTTGATGGAGAATTTGATTCCAGACGAATCGTGGATGAGCGAACTGAGGGATTTGAGTTCGTTTGTAGAAAACAACAAACTGCACATTGGCGAAGCAGGAGCTATGCCAACGGTAATCGAAGACAATATTTCATGGCCGCTCACTACGGGTTCAACGCGAACTGATACAGACAATGCAAAGTCGCTGAAAACATACGATACTGCAAATCAGATTTTGCGCAATGCCGAAGCTGTGGAGCTTGCTTACGACAAACGTCAAAGCATTATACTTAATCATAAAAATGCGTTGCGCAAGAAAATCTCGACAACGGCAGCCTGGAACATTTGTCCTGATGCACACTCGGCAGGCGTAAAGATTTTAATGCCAACCACTGGATCGGCTTACACGGATGGTATATCCAAAAAGCGCTTAAAATTTTCTGATGTGCTTGACATGCAGAAAGAACTCGACACCCTGGATATTCCACGCGAAGGCAGGGTAGCGGTATTTAACCCACAGCACTTAGCCGATTTGATGTTAGAAGATTTGGCGCTTTACAAGATGGTAATTCAAAGCGGACAGGTTTTTGATTTCAAATTGTACCGTTTTAACGGCACTCCTTATTATGCTGCATCAGTTATCGCAACCATAGGTGCAAAAATAGCACTTACTACTGCGTATGCAGCAGCATCGCATGGCCTGGCTTCGGTGTTTTTCCACAAACAAGAGGCATTCAAAGCCATTGGCGAGGCAGACATGTACATTAACGAGCACTCACCCACCGAGCGTGGTGATGTTATCGGTTTCCAGGTAAGGGCTTTGGTAGAAACCATGCGCGCACAGTACAAATTTGCCGGTGGAATTGTAACTGTAAAAGCAGCGTAAAAAGTAAGTTTTCATAATCGGATAACGAAACCCTGCCTTCGGGCTCGGAGGCAGGTTTCGTTTTTTTAAAAAACCAGAATGGAAATATTCAAAACAGCAGTAAATACAGCGATGGGCGGAGTGGTGACATTTATAAATGCCACAGTGACGATGCACGGTATAAACGAAGGCCTTGCCATAATGGTGGGGCTGTTAACCAGTGTTTACCTGGTTTGTCAAATTAGGAAGGCGATTAAAAAAAGGTAGGAGTTAGGAGTACTTAGAGTATTTAAAGTTAATTGAAAGAACATGAAAAAGGCTTTTAAAGACACTAAAATAGGCGGGTTCCTGGGCAAGGTAGCCCCGGCGGTGCTGGAAACGGTTGGCGATGCTTTTCCACCGGTTAAAGTACTGGCATCGCTGTTCGACCACGAGTTACAGGTGAGCGGAGAAGACCAGAAACGGTTTGATGAGCTGCTTGCACAATACGAAAACGAAGAACTTAAGCTTTACCTTGCCGATGTTGCCGATGCCCGCGACATGCAAAAGACTGCTCTTGGGCAGGAAGATGTTTTTAGTAAAAGGTTTATTTACTGGTTAACGGCAGGCAGCCTGCTGTTGGGCTTTGCTTACATTTTTGTTATCACATTTTTAACCATCCCGGCGCAGAACCAACGTTTTGCCGATACGATACTTGGGGTAGTAATCTCCATCATATTTGGCACTATTTACAACTTCTATTTTGGCAGCTCCACCGGGAGCAAGGAAAAAGACAAAATAACCAAACAAATAATGAATAATGAGTAAGAATAAAGAAATGAATGACCACCCCCGGCCTAACCCCCCTGCCCCCCTGGAAGGGGGGAATAAGGAGGGGAATAAGGAGGGGAGCGAATTGCGCGAAAAGGCAAACGAGGTGTTTACCAGGTACACCGTTGATGTGCTTTATGCCACCAGCGATGGGATGCTTTTTATTACAAAAGAGGGGGCAGCCAACCAGGCTCACAACCTCGGAAATCACGAAATATTAATCATTAATAAACAAACAGAATAATGGCACTCACACTTCCAAAAGTAAGTATTGCATTCAGCAACGGCGCATTGGGTACGGTAGTTCCGAGCGCCGATGGCTGCATGGGCGTTATATTAACCGGTGTAGCTGTAACAGCCCCCCCCGCGTTTACACTCGGCACATCGTGCTACATTGATAAGTTTGCCGACCTGGAAACCAAATATGGGATTAAAGTAGGAAATAATGCCCCTATTGTAAAATTCTTTACCGATTTTTACAATCACGCTCAATCGGGTACGCGGGTTTGGTTTATGGGATTAGTCAACACGGTAACCATGACACAGATGGTTACTGATGGCACATTAACTTACGCGCACAAGCTCCGCAAGGATGCCAACGGCGAAATAAGGGGATTGTTTGTTTGTCGCACCCCAACGGCAGCCAGTACACCGGCAGCCGGATTCGACCCAGATGTTCCGACCGCCTACACGGCAGCACAGGTAATGGCAAAAAACGGAGCCGAAACGCCCCCTATATTTTGTATTATCGAGGGACGCGACTGCACGGGAACAGCTTCGGATGCTACCGATTTATCTACACTTAGCCTTAACCGCGTGGGTGTAATGGTTGGCGATACCGTGTCGGCAGGAACAGCCCTGGTAAATGCTGCAATGGGTATTTTAGCCGGAAAAATTGCCGGTTCTCCCGTACACCGGAATATTGGCCGTGTAAAAGACGGAGCCATTGCATCAACTACAGCTTTTATTAAAGACACATCCATCGAACAAGCCGATTATTCAGGATGGCACGCCAAAGGGTACATCACCTTGCGCACCATATCGGGCAAGGGTGGTTTCTTCTTTTGCGATGATCCGCTTGCGACTTTGGCTACCGATGACTATGCTCACATTACAGCCAGGCGCACCATTGACAAGGTTTACCGGATTGCCTACGGCGTGATGATTGAAAAGCTGTTGGACGAAATTTATGTGAACGAAGACGGCACCATGCAGGCTTCGGTAATTAAAGCCTGGCAGGGCGACGTAGAAAACGCCATTGCCCTGAGCATGACTGCCAATGGCGAACTTTCGGCAGACATTGCCAAACCTTCGGACAGAGGCGTAAGGTGCTACATCGACCCGGCGCAAAACGTGGTATCCACATCGAAGGTAATCGTACAGGTACGTGTGAGGCCGTTTGGCTATGCACGGTGGATTGACGTAAACCTGGGATTTCAAACGGTAACAACTTAAAAGCATAGCGCATAGCGCAAAGCGCATAGTGTTTCGCTCTGCGCTGTGCGCTCTGCACTTTGCAATTTTTAAACTAACAAAAACAAAAATATCATGGATAGCAGACAGTATGAATTTGCAGACATTACGGTGATAGCCGGAGGGCTTGACCTGGTGGGACTGAGGGGAGTAAAATACTCCGAAAAAATTGAACGCGAAGCCTTGCACGCAAAGGGGCGTTATCCGCACAGCATTCAAACCGGAAATCATACGGTTGAAGGGGAGCTTACGATACTCCAAAGCGATTTGGAGACGCTGATAGCAACGGGCTTAGGCTCGGTGCTCAACATCATAATGGATATTGTGGTTAGCTACGGCAACCCAAGCCTGGGCGATGTAATGATTACCGACAGGCTTACTCACTGCATGTTTACCGAAAGCGCAAAAGAAATGAAACAGGGCGACAAAAACATGGAAGTAACGCTGCCATTTATCGCGCTCAGGCTGATGCACGCGGTGGTTTAGGCGCAAAGCGCAAAGCGCAGAGCGCAGAGCGAACCGCTATGCGCTATGCACTATGCGCTCTGCAATTATTAACTTAAAAGTAAAAAAAATCATGTCAGAAGAAAAAGAGGAATTGATTGGACAGGCAACGCCTGAGCAGATTGAAATATGGAAGAAGAAATACGGACTGGTTTGGGCGCTGATAGTTGACGGGCACATTGGGTATGTGCGGAAGCCAAACCGGAAAATGTTGTCGTATGCCTCGATAGCAGGGACTAAAGACCCGCTTAAATTTAACGAGGTGCTGCTTGCGAATTGCTGGTTGGGCGGTTCGGAAGAGATTAAGAAAGACGATGACATGTTTTTGAGTGTGAGCGGTAAATTAGCCGGACTCATCAACATAAAAGAAGCTGAACTGGTAAACTTGTAGAGGCTTCGGGGGTAGGCGAAGGGGAGTGGATACGCAAGATAAACGCCCAACTACGATATTATTTCCACATCCCCGACCCCGATAGCCTCACGGATGACGATTGGGCGATGCGCATTAAGGAACTGGAGTGGATAAGGAATGAAGAGGCAAGGGGAAATAAATAGTTAGGAAGCGCAAAAAACAACAACGGATAACAAAACGCCAGTTATGAGCGAAATTATGTCGTTGTTTTTTTTTGAAGTTCTTAAAAAATCGCCATAAATATTAGTAGTAAGGCCAAAACCAAACATACCAAAAAAGCAGATTAACGAACCGATGAGCGCCCAAAGCATAAATTATAGTATTGTATTTGACAGTAACGGAAACGCAATTATTGATAATGTTACTGATTCAGCGACAAAACTACAAAAAACTATTTCGCGCACGCAAAGTGTGTGTGATAAATTTGGGGCATCGTTTTTAAAATTAGATGCTGTAAAACATGCCATAGAAGGCGTTGGGCAGGGTTTTGCCAACATTATGAAGCCTGGTATTGAGTTAGAAACATCACTGGCCGACCTTTCGGCAATTACCGGAGCCACTGGTGAAAAATTAAACGAAATAGAAGGCTATGCACGCAAAGCTGCCAAAACTTTCGGAGGCAGTGCGGCGCAAAGTGTTGAGGCATACAAATTAATACTTTCAAAATTAGGTCCTGACATTGCTAACGTTCCCACAGCATTAGCAGCAATGGGCGATTCGGTTTCGACATTATCGAAAACTATGGGTGGCGACAGCGTGGCGGCTGCCAACGTTCTTACTACCGCCATGAACCAGTTCCAGGTTTCGCTGGACGACCCTACTTCGGCATCAAAAACAATGGCCGACATGATGAACATTATGGCTGCCGCAGCCAAAGAAGGCTCGGCAGAGTTGCCTGATATTGCAATGGCTTTGGAGAACTCAGGCATGGCTGCAAAAATGGCTGGTGTTTCGTTTGCCGAAACCAATGCAGCAATTCAGGTACTTGACAAAGCAGGCAAAAGAGGCGCTGAGGGTGGAGTTGCCCTTCGCAACGTTATGATGAAGATGTCGGAAGGCAGGTTTATGTCGAAAGATGCCATTGAAGGTTTGAATGCCGCAGGAATTGATGTAAATCAGCTTGGCGATAAGAGTTTAACGCTGTCGCAGCGTTTAAATATGCTTAAACCGGTGCTGCAGGATACCGCCCTGATGAGTAAGATTTTTGCGCTGGAAAACGTGAATGCCGCCACTGGTTTAATTTCGGGAACTACCCTGATGGATCAGTACACAGTAGCTATTCAGGGTACTAATACGGCACAGGAGCAGGCCGGTATAGTGATGGAAACTACCTCCGAAAAAATGAAGCGGATGACCGCTTTTGTTGATAACCTGAAAATAGGTTTTTTTAACCTGGCAGGCGAAACCTATCCGTACATTGATATTTTGGTACAAACCATGTCCACGGTAAGTGATCTGGTTCCGGCTTTTACATTGATGAAAGATACCATAGGATGGTTAGCTAAAAATGTAAAACTGAATGCAATATGGACATGGATTTCGGATACATGGGCGAAACGAAAACTTGTTACTGATAAACTGGTTGCATTCTGGGCGGGCGTAATTGCTGCAAAAACAGCCTTGTGGACTGGAGCGCAGTGGCTGCTTAATATTGCAATGGATGCTAACCCAATTGGACTGACAATACTCGCTATTGCGGCGTTGATTGGGCTTGTAACAGCAATTATTGTAAAGTATGATAAATGGGGAGCGGCACTGACTCTGCTGATGGGGCCGTTTGGATTGCTCATAAATGTAATTATGTCGTTTAAAAAGCATTGGGATAGTATTGTAAGCGCTTTTAAAGATGGAGGAATATTAGCCGGAATTAAAAGAATTGGGGTGGTGTTGCTGGATGCGATACTATACCCGGTGCAGCAGTTGTTAGAATTGTTATCTAATATTCCTGGTTTAGGATCGCTTGCTGGTAAGGGCGCTGATTTTATAAGGGAGATTAGGGAAAACCTGGGTCTCGAGGTTAAAAATAAGGTATTGCCGATGGCTCCCAATGCCCCCATGTACGGTGGATTTAATGCTTTTGAAAAAATAGATGATAATGTATTAAGCATCAAAGTTCCCGAAATATCAGGGATTAAAGCTCCCGAAATACCAGGCATCAAAGCTCCCGAAATATCAGGGATTGAAGCACCAGAAATTCAAGGCATCAAAGCTCCCGAAATACCAGGGATTGAAGCACCAGAAATTCAAGGCATCAAAGCTCCCGAAATACCAGGGATTAAAACACCCGAAGTAAAGCCTAAAAAAACAGATAAAACAAAAGCCACCACCGAAGCCATTGCCACCGGTGGAACCAAAAGCAATGTTTTTAACATTACTATTGGCAACATGGTAGAAACCTTTACGGTAACTACCGCCAACATAAAAGAAACTGCCGAGGATTTGCGCGATATTGTTCTGGACGAATTAAACAGGGTGCTGAGTATGGCACAGGCGAATGCGTAAGGCAGTGAAGAGTGAAAAGTGAAAAGTGAAGAGTGAAGAGTGAAGAGTGAAGAGTGAAGAGTGAAAAGTGAAAAGTGAAGAGTGAAGAGTGAAGAGTGAAAAGTGAAATATGTACACGCCATTTAAATATACAACGCCTCCGGGCACTATTTTTAACACAGCCAAAAGCAATGCGCTTGGGTTGCCAATGGTTATTCCGGTAAGCATCAGGCTCGAATCGGGCGATTGGTGGGTATTTCCCGACGAGCCAAGTATTACGGTGAGCGGAGGCAACGTGGTTGCAAAACGTACCGTGGCCAAAAGCAAAGGACGTGGCACCATTAAAGAGCGCTGGAGCCAGGACGACTATTCCATAACCATTGCGGGCAGCATAATAAACCACGATGACGAATCGGTATATCCAGAAGAGGCTGTTCGCCGTTTAAAATCATTCTGCGAAGCCAAAGAAGCCATCGAGGTTAAGTGCGACCTGTTAGGGCATTTCGACATTACCAGGATGGTTATCGAGAGTTTCGATTTCCCATTTACAAAAGGCGAAAATGCTCAGGCGTTTTCGATAAAAGCAGTTTCGGATGACATAATAGATTTGTTGGTGGAAGAGTAAGAGCAAAGCGCAAAGCGCAGAGAGCAGAGCGAAAAAAAAGAAAATGGTAAATATTAACTGGCATATCAAAATAGGGAGCTACAAGCTAATGCTGCTGGATTCGGTAGAAATACACGAATCGGTTGACCTGTTGGCCGATACTGCTACCATAGTTTTGCCAGGCGCTGCCATTAACGAAACTCTGAAAATTGAAAGTAAAATTAAACGTGGCGACACCGTGCTTATCCAACTTGGCTACGATGACGAGTTGGTAACTGAGTTTGAAGGCTACCTGGAATCTATCGCCACCGATGACGGCTCTATAAAGCTCACCTGTGAAGATGGTATTTTTCAAACCCGCGTGCCGGTTAAGGATGTGGAGATGAAAAACTGCACCAGCAAAGATGTGGCAGCCTACCTGATTTCAGAAATCAATCAGACAGCCAAAAACAAACTTAGCCTTGAGTGTGATTACGAAATGAAGTATGATAAATTCGTAATAAGCAAGGCAATGGGATACGATGTGTTTAAAAAATTGCAGGAAGAATCTAAAGGCAACATATACGCCAAAGGACAGGTGATACACTTCCATCCGGCATACCTTGAGAAGTTTGGCGATGCCAGCTACGATTTTGCCGTAAACATCGAAAAAAGCGATTTGGTTTACAAAAAGGAGGAAGACCGGAGAGTACAGGTAGAAGTAGAGGGATTTGGAAAAGACGGACAGCGGGTAATGGTGACTGTTGGAACTACCGGAGGCGAAAAACGATGTGTTAAAATTAACGGTGTAACCGATGAGGCAACCCTGCGCAAGCGTGGCGAAGAAGAATTGAAATATCTGGTTTTTACAGGTTTTGAGGGAAGCATTACAGCCTGGCACATTCCGGTGGTTCATCCTGGCTATTCAGCAAAAATTAAAGATGCCGACTATACCGACAAAGAAGGGACATATTACGTTACTGCGGTAACAACCTCGGCAGGCGAAAGTGGCATAGTGCGCAAAGTACAATTGGGGAGGAAATTGGCATAATGGATAAGATTGCAAAAGTAGCGGAGCATTTCAAAAGCATGAACAAGCCCAAAGGCGAAGTGTTCAGTTATGCCGTTGTAAAAGAGATAACCGGCGACACGTGCACCGTTACCGTTGGCGACCTGGAGCTTACCGATGTTAGGCTAAAAGCCACCGATGATGGTGCCGAAGATAAACTGCTGGTAATTCCAACTGTAGGTTCGAAAGTGGTTCTGGTTGCAAACCCTGGTACCATGAACGACATGATGGTGGTTAAATGTGACGACCCCGAAATAATCAGCTACAAACATGGCGACCTGCAACTTACCATTGATACCGAAAAAATAAATACACCAATGGCAACCTGCAAATAACCATTGATGCGCAAAGCAAAGTAATCGACATTGTGAACAAAGTAAATATTTCGATTGACAGCGAGGCAGGAACCGTGCAGATTAAAAACGACCAGGTGAGCCTTATTGACCTATTTACCGAAATGGTGAACATATTAAAAACGCTCACCGTAAGCACACCGGCGGGGCCGTCAGGCACTCCACTTCCTCCCACCATTCAATTGGTAACACAGTTTGAAACGGACTTTAAAAAGATTTTAAAATAGGTTTAAAGCGCAGAGCGCAGAGAGCAGAGCGCAGAGCGCAGAGCGCAGAGAGTAGAGCGCAGAGAGTAGAGGGTAAAATGGCATTACAAAAAGCAGCACTTAAATCGGGAATAAAAACACTGTTGGAAACTCTGGTGCAAACAGAAGGGTCGTATGATGATTTTGCTGATGGCCTCAGCAACCTGATTGATACTTATGTAAAAACAGGAACGGTAACTGTAGCAGTTGGAATACCAGTGGCTACAACCGGAAGCGCAACAGCACAAACAGGTTTTACAACGGCGACTGGAACGGGGACAATAAGTTGATAACATGGCACAAACAAACGACATATTAATGCACGAATTTGGCGATGTGCTTTGCATGGGTGGCGACTTTGCCGTTGGCGATGCCACACTACAGCACCAGAAAGACCTATTGGATGCCTGCAAAGGCGAATACAAGGAAAGCCCTACCGTTGGCGTGGGTATTTACGAATTTCTGAACAGCGAAGACCCCAGCGATATGATTCGTGAAATTAAAGACCAATTCCTTAAAGACGGCATGGAAGTAAACCTTATTAAGGCTACTCCGGAAGGGCTTAACATAAATGCACAATACAAATGAGAAAGGTAACAGCACAGCGCGGCCAAACGGTATTTGATATTGCCATACAGGAAATGGGCAGCATCGAAGGCGTCATTAACATCCTTACCATGAACACTGGTATTGAGATGGACGAAGCCATTGCCACAGGAACCGTGCTGTATTTGCCCGATGCCCCATTAAAGCCAAAAATTGCAGAGTACTATAAAAAGAAGCTGATTGTGCCGGTTTCGGCTAATGAAGCGAAAGTGGCATCGGTTAACCAGGATGTGAATATTGTAATAGACGGGACTAAATATTCCGATTCAATATTGGTAAGTGGGTTGTCGGGGTATTGCGATGTTGAAATTACTACGGGCTCATCCACTTTTGTAAACACTATTGAATTTAGCATGTACACATCATGGGATGGGGTTACATGGGCAATTGTAGCCGGTTCGACCCAAAACCTGGCAGCAGGCACCGTTAATACTTACACCATATCGTTTGCCGAGGGCGAATATGTTAAATTAATGTTCAGGCCATTAATCACTGTTAATAATTCAATTCAAAACATAAAATACAGCTATGCGAACAATATCTGAGATTTACGATATTCTGGCAACCGAAAAAGCAAGTTTTGCCGAACTCGACCAATGGGTTCAATCAGAGAATGGCACGTTGGACAATTCGAGTTTGCTTTTGGCTGATATTAATTCAGGTTCAAAAGTGGCAACATGGCGTTTATGGTTATGGATTATGGCCTTTGGCAGTTGGATAATCGAATCGTTGTTTGATGTGCACAAATCGGAAGTAAATACCATTCTGGCTACCAAAGCTCCACACACACTGCGATGGTATGCCGAAGAAAGTAAAAAATATCAGGATGGCGATGAGATGGAATGGAATGGCAATTATTATGAGTACAATCCTGTAGAATTAGACCATCAAATAATTAAGTATGCAGCAGCCAGCGAAGTTGGTAACACTGTTGTATTGAAAGTGGCTAAAGCACAGGGAGCATCTGAAATAGCAGCATTGAGCGGTGATGAGTTAAGCAGGTTTACTGAATTTTGGAGCAGATGGAAAGATGCAGGGGTAATGATTGACATTGTAAGCCTGTCGCCCGATTATTTAAAAATTAATATTACAATAGTACGCGACCGGCTTGTTCTCAACAGTTTGAATCAATTGATACGCGACACCTCCGTTTATCCTATTGAAAACGCATTAGATGCTTTTTGTAAAAGTCTTGAATTTGACGGGATACTCAGGCTGTCGAAGCTGGTAGATGCCATTCAGGCAGCCGAGGGTGTAATTGATGTGAAGCTAAACAGCGCATTGCACAAACCGGCGGGGGGAAATTATACGTCGGTTGACATGATGGTAATACCCGCAGCGGGTTACTTTGTAATTGACGTGGATAGTGTTTATAACTATATCGATAATATAAATGTGGGAGTCACAACTGGATAACACGCTTTTGTTAGCTATCCCTCACCGGAAGCGAAAAGCCAAATACATACACTGGATAAAAACTTTTGTATGTCACATCAGCAATGTGTTTGATTTACTGAAATTGTACCGTACAGAAGCAATCCGACAGGCTTACCTAACACCACAGGTAACGATGCTCGAAAAATATTTAAAGGATAAATTCGAGACCGAAGACATCGAAATAGTGGACGGGGAGCTTTTGGGGCCGTGGTTGTTTACAGCAGCACAGCCCTCGCCAGCCGGCAGCGAATTTTATTTAGATCAAGCCGATTCGTATGTTTGGAATGATGAAGATCAGGCATCCTTTGTGGTAAGGGTTCCCGATAGTTTTGATGACGAAGTTGAAATAGCACAAATTGCGGCAATAGTTAGTAAATTTAAACTACCAGGCAAAAATTTTATAATTAATAAAATCAGCGAATAATGAACAGACTAACAGAACAGTCAGGCGGAATGCCTTTAGAATTAAGCGATTTCAGATACATACACGATATTTATCAGGGGGCTTTTAAAGCTATTATTGACGGGCTTAGAGGGGTGCCGGGATGTATCATTAGCGGCCTTCAGGTAACAATAGAAGGGTCAGAGATTACTGTTACGGAGGGTTATTATTGGGATGGCCAGGAGTTGTTTTATGTTCCTGCCTATTCAGGTTCATACCATGCAGCATACATTCCTTACATAATAGAGGATTTTACAGCGTCAGAACAAAGAACTTTTGCAAACGAAAGCTCTTACAACTGCTATATTTTGCGACAATATGAAGTTGGGTATGCTTTAACGATGCCAGAGGATGGTATTCCAATAACCACCAGTGAACGATTGGACGACATTACTGACGATCAAACCAGGGATGTTATCATTTCAGCAATGAGTTTAAACACGATAAGTGGGCATGCATATGATTCAGGTTTGGCGGGTTTCGCACCCGTTACTGCTTATGACTATGTGCAAGTTAGTAAAAACATTTTTGGAGATGTAATGATTATTGCTGCCTTCACTGCAGTTGGGGTTTCCGGTAAATTATGCACACTTCCGACAGCATCCCGTCCTGCTGCTGATATGGTTGGATATTTTTATGCAAATGGGGTTCTCAGCATTTTAAGAATTAGTAGTTCTACTGGTGAAGTATGGGTGTCAGGCGCATCCACTACTGGTACAAACTACATATCGTTCACTTTCAATAAACTTCATACTGACAATGTGGGATATAGTTTTCCAAGCGGTGGTGGTATTGAATAAAATGGTTTCATAAACGGATGAATTGGCATTCAACTATGAATTGGCGTCCGCCGATTAAAAGACTGGTCAAATTGAAATATTTTATCAATTGCCTTCTTCATTCAAAAATATTCTAAATTTTCAAATGGCTGATGTTGCCTTACTTCAAAGTGTTGGTTTTTTTGATGTTGTAGAACCTGTTTTTAACCCGGAAACACATAAATTAGGTTCAATTTTCTTCGATACCGCTAATCTTGTATTTACCTATCCTGTTATCAATAAAACGCAGTCAGAAATTGATTACGATGCGGCAATGGCCGGGTGGCATCATCCTGAATATTCTAAACGAATTATTGCGCCTTCGGCGTTATTATATGATTATCCTGCTATTGGCGTCCACATGTGGATAAACAAATTGCCAATTGAACCAAATGCAGATGGGTCAACGCTGTACCTGTACATGAACGTAATCAGGCCGGAACATCAGGCTTTGGTTAACAACCTGGAAGAAATTTTAACCATTGAAAACAAACCACTGGAATAGGGCAGATTAGAATTGCTTTTAAAGACGTTTGATGAAATTGAAACGGAGTACTGACAGCCAACTATGAATTGGATGCCACCGATTAATTATAAAACACTGTGAGTGTGCGATATTTTATTACAATTCGATTTAAAATATCGCATATTTCGTTTTTGTGATTAAATTTGTTTCTAAAATTAAAAAT
>Ga0247841_10005265_pt1 | contig 21159 bp, 15 predicted proteins | sample LaCruzMarch2015__2_FD_192410 | JGI IMG/M metagenome (GOLD analysis project Ga0247841, IMG submission 192410) | Freshwater microbial communities from meromictic Lake La Cruz, Castile-La Mancha, Spain - LaCruzMarch2015_18m | ecosystem: Environmental > Aquatic > Freshwater > Lake | place: Spain... | reverse complement strand
GATTGTGTTCGTGTCCAGGCGATTTCCGTCAAATCCTGTATCACAAGCGCCCCAGATACCGGCGACCACCCAACCGCGGAACCTGATCGGCGATCCAGGCCGCCCGGCGTTGCAGGCGCACCGAGGGTCGCTCCAGCCGGTAGGCCGACGGCGCCGGCAACACGGCGGCGAGCAGGGCAGCCTCGTTCAGGGTGATCGCCTCGACCGGCCGCTTGAAATAGCGCGTGCTGGCCGCGCCCACCCCATAGGTGCTGGAACTGAACTGGACGATATTGAGATAAACCTCCAGGATACGCTGCTTGGACCAGAGGACTTCGATCAGGGCCGTGAACCAGGCTTCCAGTCCTTTGCGTACCCAACTGCGCCCCGGCCACAGGAACAGATTCTTGGCCGTCTGCTGAGTGATGGTACTGGCACCCCGCAGCCCCCGGCCCTGGCGCCATAACGCCAGCGAGGCACGGATTTCGACCGGATCGAACCCATGATGATCGGCAAAGCGCTGATCCTCCCCGGCGATGACGGCCAGCGGCAGCACCGGCGGGATCTGCCGCCAACTGACCCAGCTATGGTAATACGCCGGCGCCTGCCGATCGGTACGCCAGGCGGCCAGGGCCTGACGCACCATGAACGAGGACACCGGCGGGTCGATCCAGCGCAGCGCCCCGACGATCAGTGCGGAGAGCAGGGCCAGGGCACCCAGGACCCGCGGCACCAGAAACAGCAGCCAGGCCGCGACCCGGCGCGCCCCGGTCCCAAGCGGAAGCCGCCACGGCGCGGGAGCGATCGGCGCGGCGCCACCTGGACCCGCAAGGCGCTCCGGCACAGGTGCCGGAACCTGGGTCTCAAGATCGGCCATCAGCACCGCCGCTCCAGGAGTGCGGCGAGCGCCGTCTCTGTCATGGGCTGGTGGAACAGGAACCCTTGGGCCAAGGTACAGCCGCGCGCCATCAGCTCGACCCGCTGTGCCTCGGTCTCCACACCCTCCGCCACCACCGCAACCCCAAGGGCGCGCGCAACACCAATCACCGCGGTGGCGATGGCCTGGTCGTCGGGATCATCGGCAATGCCGTCGACGAAGCTGCGGTCGATCTTCAACCCGTCGATGGGGTAGCGCTTCAGATAAGTCAAGGACGAGTACCCGGTACCGAAGTCATCCACGTAAACCTTGACGCCCTGATCCCGCAGGCTGTGCAGGATGGCCGTGGTACTTTCGCTGCCCTCCATGATGGCACCCTCGGTGATTTCGATACCGATCAAGCCTGGGCTCACCCCATGAATCTCGGCCTGGGTCCCGAGACAGGCCGCCAGGTCCGCACTGCGAAAGTGCAGTGGGGAGATATTGACGAACACGGGCACGGCGGTCAGTCCCGCATCCACCCATCGCCGCAGGGTCGCGAAGGCGCGCCGCACGACCCAATCAGTGACTTTGATAATCAGCCCGGACTGCTCGGCCACCGCGATGAACTGGGCCGGCGGAACCTCACCCAGCGGTCCGTCGGTCCAGCGGATCAGCGCCTCGACGCTGACGATACGGCCGCTCGCGAGATCCACCTCCGGTTGAAACAACAGCGTGAACTGGTCCTCTTGCAACGCCAGGCGAATCCCGGTTTCAATCGCCATGCGCTGCTCGCCATGAAGCTTCATCTCCACGGAGAAGAACTGGAGCTGGTTCTTACCCCGCTCCTTGGCCTTGTACATGGCGGTGTCCGCGTTCTTGAGCAGGGTCTCGCTGTCCTGTCCGTCGTCCGGGAAGCTGCTGACCCCCAGGCTGGCGGTGACGAAGACATCACGCCCCTGGACCCGGTAGGACGCCGACAGGAAGTCGAGGATGCGCTTGCCCATGGCGGCGACCAGGTCCGTGTCGGCGTCCTCCAGCATCAGGATGAACTCGTCGCCGCCCAGCCGCGCCACCGTGTCTTCGTCACGCACGCAGGAGCCGATGCGTTGCGCCGCCTCGCGCAGCAGCTCGTCGCCGGCGGCGTGTCCCAGGTTGTCGTTGATGACCTTGAAGTTGTCCAGGTCCACGAAGACCACATGCAACTGCTCGCCGCGGTGGGCGGCGCGGGCGATGGCGTGCTTGACCCGGTCGTTGAACAGGTTACGGTTGGGCAGACCCGTCAGCTCGTCGTGGGTCGCCAGGTGCTCGATCCGTTCATGAGAGGCCTTGATCGCACTGATATCGCTGAAGATGCCGACATAATTGCGCACCGCCCCCTGTTCGTCACGGACCGCACTGATGGTCAGCCACTCCGGGATCAGTTGGCCGTCTTTGCGATGGTTCCAGATCTCGCCCTGCCAGGTCCCGCACCCACGCAAATCAGCCCACATCGCGGCGTAAAACTCGGTGGAATGGCGGCCGGACTTGAGGATGGCGCAGGTGCTGCCGAGGACCTCGTCGGCGCTATACCCGGTGATGCGCGAGAATGACTCATTGACCGAGATCAGAATGCCCTCGGCATCGGTCACACAGATGCCCTCGCCCGCCGAATGGAAGACATTGGCGGCGAGCCGCAGACCCTCCTGGGCGGCACGCTGTTCGCTGATGTCCGCGGCCTGGGTACAAACGGCGGTCACGTTGCCGTCGGGATCCTTCAACGGGAAACGGGTGACCCGCAAATAATAGAGACGCTCACCGCGCGCCAGGGTCTCGTCGCGATCGACCGGGCAGCGGCGCCGCATCACCTCGAAGTCGCCCTCGCGCAGCCGGTCGGCCAGTTCCGCGTCGAACAACTGGTAATCGGTGCGCCCGCGCACCTGCTCCAGCGTCAGACCGAAGAAGCTCAGGAATCGGTTGTTGGCGAACTCATAACGCCCGGCCGCGTCCTTGACCGCAAACAGCGAAGTCGCGTTGTCCATGACTTCCAGGAGTCGGCCCTGCAGCTCGCGCGCCTGGCGTTCGGCACGTGCGGTCTCGGTCTGATCCGCCAGCCCCACCACCACCCCGCGCAAGGCGCCCAAGTGGTCGCTGTAGGTGACGATGTGCAGCAGATAATCGGTGGCACCGTCGGTCAGCGGGCGGTTGAGCGGTTCACCGTCATGCAGCACCTGCTCGGTCGCCGCCGGGAGCCCGGCGAAAACCGGCGGCAGCTTGAGGTTGGCGAAGGGCCGCCCGCGGCTGGCCGGACTCAGACCCAGGACCCGCTGAGCGGCGACATTGAAGCGGGTGACCTGGAGCTGCGGGTCCAGCACCAGCAGCGGGAACTCCACCGCGTTCTGGACACTCTCGAAATCCGAGTTGAGACTCGAGAGCTCGGCCGACTTGACCAGCATTTCTTGATTGACGGTCACCAGCTCTTCGTTGCTGGCCTGCAGCTCCTCGTTGGACGCTTCCAGTTCCTCGTTGCTGGCTTGCAACTCCTCATTGGCGGCCTGGACCTCCTCATTCAGCGCCTGCATTTCTTCGTTGCTGGTCTCCAGCTCCTCGATCACCGTCTGCAGGTGCTCGCGGGTCGCGATCAGTTCGTCTTCCAGCACCCGTTCGCTGGACGTGGAGGCATTACCGCGCGTCCCCGGACGCCGCGTCGCCTCGCCGGGCTCGAAGCTGACCAGGAACATTTCCTCGGGCTCATGCGGCCGATGCGGATAGACCGCCAGCCGCACCAAGCCGGCGCGGCCGGGGGCCACCCGGCGCTGGCGGCCCTTCGCCAACTTGCGCTTGGTCCGGGAATAATGGACCAGGGTCAGGAGTTCCATGCGCAACTCCTTGCCGAGCATGTTGGGAAATTCGAGCTGAGGCGTGCCCTCCGGCAGTTGGATGTAGGTCTTGAGGTCACCGAAGGTATGGATCACGTACAGCCGGGTGTCCAGCAGGACCGAGGGCGGCAAATAGGCCGCGAAAGCGAGCTGATTGAAGATGGCGTTGATCGTCACCCGCGGTTCGGTCAACTGGCGACCGCTGATCGCCGCCAACCGGGTGTTCAGGGCACGCGCGACGTGGGTTCGCGCGCCGCGTCCGCGCGGACGGAACAGGCGCGCCTTAGGGTCCACCGGCTCGAACAGGGTCTCCTGTTGGGAGATGTTCTCGGAGCGCCCGAGGAACAGGAGCCCATGGTCGGCCAGGGCGTAGTTCATCACCGACAACACCTTGGCCTGCAGCTCCGATGAAAAATAGATCAGCAGATTGCGGCAGGAAATGAGATCGAGACGCAGGAACGGCGGGTCCAGCACCAAATCCTGACGGGCAAACACCACCAGATCGCGCACCTGCTTGACGATCTCGTACTGATCGCCCACCGGCATGAAATAGCGCGCGACCAACTCGGCTGACAACTCACCCAGTGCGGCCGACGGAAAGGTGGCGCGGCGCGCCATGTTGAGCGCGTCCACATCGATGTCGGTGGCGAAGATCTGGATATTGAGGTGGCGCAGCCCCTCACCCAGCAACTCGGCCAGGATGATGGCGATGGTGTAGGCTTCCTCGCCGGTGGCACAGCCCGGCACCCAGACCCGCAACTCCGAGCCCTGGGGTTTCTCCTCGAGGATGCTCTTGAGATGCGCCTCCAGGCGCCCGAAGGCCTCCGCGTCGCGGAAAAAGGAGGTGACCGAGATCAGGATGTCCTTAGCAAGACTCTCCAGTTCCTCCGGGCGCGCCACCGCCAGATCCAGGTATTCCTCCAGCGTATCCACGCGGTTGGTGGCCATGCGCCGCCGCACCCGCCGCCACAGCGTGGTCTCTTTGTAGCCGCTGAAATCGATCTTGGTGAAGCGCCGCACTTCCAGCAGCAGTCGGCCGAAACGCTGGGTGTCGGTCACGTCCGGCGGGGTCGCGGGCGCCGCGGGCGCACGCTGCACGAACTGGGCGATCTCGTGGGCGATCGTATGGGGCGGCAGAATATAGTCCACCGCCACCGTGTTGATCGCCGCCTGCGGCATGCTCGCGTACTTGGCGGTGTCCGGCGACTGGGCAAAGGTCATGCCCCCGTTGGCCTTGATCGCGCGAATGCCCACCGCGCCATCGCTGCCGGTGCCGGACAGGACCACGCCGATGGCGTATTCGCCTTTCTCGTCCGCCAGTGACTTCAGGAACAGATTGGCCGACGGCTTCGGAGCCACATCGGGACGCGGCTCGACCAGCGCGAAGACCCCGTTGCGCAGCAACAGATTCCACTTGGGCGGGCCGATGTAGATGACCCCGGGCAACGGCACCTCCCCGTCCTCCACGGCCTTGACCCGCATCGCGGTCTCGCGCCCGATCAACTCCACCATCATGCTGCGGTAATGCGGCGAGAGGTGCTGGACGATGGCAAAGGTGCAGTTGAGCCCCGCCGGCAAGGCCCCGACCAGTAAGGTCAGGGCCTCCAGTCCGCCGGCGGAGGCACCGATCCCGGCGATATAGTGCGGCTTCTGCTCCGGCTGGGCGGGAGCCTCGTCGGTGTAGTGGGTGGGCGCTGCGTCGGCGTCCATCATGCCTCACACGGGCTCATGTCGACCTCCGCAAGGATGCGATACACCTGACCGAAGACCGCGCGGGCACCGGCGATCGACTGCTCGGACATGACAAATTGCGCCATCGCAAGACCCTCCAAGGCACGACTGAAACCCTTCCAGGAAGCGGCGGCCTGGTCCCCGTGAAAGTCCAGAAAGGACGCGCCGATCAACTGCCCGCCGAACTGGCGACGCAACTGGCGAACGATCAGGCGGCCGCCGAGCGTCGCTCCCTCCAGCACGTAGAGCCCACCCAAGGCGGTACCCAGCGAGCCGGGGGTGCCGTCGGCAGGGGTCACGACCACCATGGGCACCTTGGCGGGTACACTCAGTCCGTTCACCTCGAGATCCGCGCACAGCGCCGGGTACTTGGGTCGCACGCCAAGTGCTACAACCCACTGTCGCGAGAGACCGGCCGTCAGGGCGGCGAACAAGCCGGGTTCCAGGCCGCCATAGACCAGCGCCATCGCACCGAGATAGCGGCGGTAATCTGCCAGGTCGGCGGCCGCCGCGGTCAGTCGGGTCATGACCGGTAACCGCTCCACCGCCTGATGGAGGTCGGCCGTGGCCGACCGCAAGGCCCCAACCAGACCGGGGGCATCCTTGGGCGGGAAAGGCTTCAGAGATTTCTGCATGGATCAACGCAACATCAGACTGCTTTGCTCAAGTTTATCATCCGGCACGGACCGATCGCATCAAGGCCGGGCGCGCCAACCCCATCCGCTCCGGCGCGGCGCATGACGGCCGCCGTCCGACGCCCGCGGGTCAGATGACCTCCAACTCCCGGACCGCGGCCTCGAGCTGCGGCTCCTCGTCCAGCGCACCCTCCCAAAAACGGAAGACGCGCGCATCGGCGCCCTCCCCCAGGGTCAGTTCGGCCATGAAACCGGGGGCGTCTGCCGGAGCCGGATGGTCCCGTGACGGGCCCAGAGGTGCCAGCACCGCGGCCAGACGCTCGCGATGAACCTGGTCCAACGTGCCGTGACGGGGCTTATGGCTGGTGTGGTCACCGCTGTTGACCACAAAAGCACCGTCGCTGCCGACCGTGATCTCCAGCATATAATCGTCGTCACCGACGACCCGATAATGCACAGGTAAGGATGACATGAGCTTGAGCCCCGCTTCGGTTTACTGACTTGGTGACGCAGAGCATACGAAGGATAGCGACACTTGTGAACCACTGCTTCATGACAAGCCGCGGAGACGGCCCGATTGCCTCAGTGCTGGAGGATTTTAGACAGGAACAACTTGGCGCGTTCCGCACGCGGCGTCCCGAAAAAGTCGTCCTTGGATGCGTCGTCGACGATCCGGCCATGGTCCATGAAGATCACCCGATCCGCCACCTTGCGGGCGAACCCCATCTCGTGAGTCACACACATCATCGTCATGCCCTCGGTCGCCAGTTCGACCATGACATCCAACACCTCGTTGACCATCTCCGGATCGAGCGCGGAGGTCGATTCGTCGAACAGCATGCAGATCGGGTCCATCGCCAGGGCGCGGGCAATCGCCACGCGCTGCTGCTGCCCGCCGGAGAGCGCGCCCGGAAATTTTGACGCCTGTGCCTTGAGCCCGACGCGGTCGAGCATGGCCAGCCCGCGTGCCAGTGCCTCTGCGGTCGAGCGGCCGAGCACCTTGATCTGAGCGATGGTCAGGTTATCGGTGACACTCATGTGCGGAAATAACTCGAAGTTCTGGAAGACCATACCGACTTGCGCCCGCAGTTTGGACAAATTGGTGGTCGGATCGGAGAGCGCGGTGCCGTTGACGACGATCCGGCCCTGCTGTATGGCTTCGAGGCCATTGACGCAGCGGATCAGCGTGCTCTTGCCCGACCCCGAGGGACCGCACACCACCACCACCTCGCCCGGATTCACGTGCGTGCTGCAGTCGGTCAAAACCTGAAAGTCGCCATACCACTTCGAGACGTTTTCGATCTGGATCATGCTCATGTGGAATACTTCTTCTGCAATTGCCGCACCAGCAGCGAGGCGCCGAAACAGAGGATGAAATAGACCGCGCCGGCAAACAACAGCAGCTCCACCAGTCGGCCATCGCGATCACCGACCTTATAGGCGGCGCCGAAGAAATCCGCCAGTCCGATCACATACACCAGCGAGGTATCCTGGAACAGAATGATCGCCTGGGTCAGCAACAGCGGCAGCATGTTGCGAAACGCCTGCGGCAGCACCACCAGACGCATGGTCAGATGGTAGGGCATCCCGAGCGCAAACGCCGCGTCGACCTGGCCCTTGGGCACACTCTGTACCCCGGCGCGAATGATCTCAGCATAATAGGCGGACTCGAATAGAGCGAATGCGACCAGGGCCGAGATCATGCGGATATCGCTGCTTTGAGACACCCCGAGCCAGCGCTGCAACAGCGTCGGTACGATCAGATAGAACCATAGGATCACCATCACCAGCGGCACCGCGCGGAACAGATTCACATAGGCGGCGGCCAGCCACGCCAGCGGGCGGTTACCCGACAAACGCGCCAGGGCCAGCACGGTGCCCCACAGGATGCCAACCAGAATCGCGGTCGCGGTGATCTCCAGGGTGATCAGCATCCCGTCGGCTAGAATCGGCAGCGCACCGGGAATCGAAGTCCAGTCGAATTGCTCCATCACTTGCCCCCGATATAGCCCGGTACCCGGGTCCGCCGCTCCAGCAGGCGCATCCCGAACATCACCAACACATTGATGAGCACATAGAGTAGGGTGACCGCGATGAAGGCCTCGTACGCCTGCGCGGTGTAATCGACCAGTTGCTGACTCTGCCGCGACAACTCGATCAGCCCGATCGTCGACGCCACCGCCGAGTTCTTGAAGACGTTGAGAAACTCCGAGGTCAGCGGCGGCAGGATCAGACGCAGCGCCATCGGCAGCAGCACATAGCGGTAGGTCTGGGGCAGCGTCAGACCGAGCGCCAGCCCGGCGTTGCGCTGTCCGCGCGGCAGCGACGCGATCCCCGCGCGCACCTGCTCGCAGACCCGTGCCGCGGTGAAACAACCCAGACACAGCAAGGCCGCAACGAATTGCTGCGCCAGCGGGTCGGTCTGCTTGAGCGCATCGCCTAGGGTTGTCGGCAGCAGTTCCGGCAGCACGAAATACCAGATGAACAACTGCACCAGCAGCGGCACATTGCGGAAGACCTCGACATAGGCCGCGGCACTGCCGGCCAGCAGACGGTTGGGCACAGTGCGCAGCACCCCCAGCCCGATGCCAAGCACCAGTGCCATGATCCAGGCCCCGAATGACAGCGTCAGGGTCCACTGCAACCCATCGAGCAGCCAACCGAGATAGGTCGATTCACCCGATGGCGTCGGGCTGAGAAAAATATCCCAATTCCAGTTGTAGCTCATGCCTACTGAAGCGCCCGATCGTTGGGGTTGCGATACAACTCGAGCATCTCCGCGGAGAGCGGAAAATTCAGGTTCAAACCCTTGGGTGGAATCGGGCTTTGGAACCACTTGGCATAGAGCGTCTGCGCCTCGCCGCTGGTCATGAGTCCGGCAATGGTCGCATCCACCAGTGTTTTGAACGCGGGATCATCCTTGCGCAGCACGCACCCATAGGCTTCCAAGGATTGCGGGGTGCCGACCACCACCCAATCGCCGGGGCGCTTGGCCTTGGCTAGTTCGCCATAGAGGAGCGCGTCATCCATCATGAAGGCAGCAGCGCGGCCGGTTTCCAGCGTCAGGAACGACTCGCCGTGATCCTTGGCCGAAATGATCTTCATGTTCAACTGTTTGTCTTCGTTGAGCTTGCGCAGCAGCCGCTCGGACGTGGTACCGGCGGTGGTCACGACATTCTTACCGGCGAGGTCACTGAAATCCTGGATGCCGGACGCTTTCTTGGTCAACAAGCGCGTACCGACGACAAAGATCGTGGTGGAGAAGGCGACTTGCTTCTGCCGCTCGGTGTTATTGGTGGTCGATCCGCACTCCAGATCGATGGTCCCGTTCTGAATCAGCGGAATCCGATTCTGCGAGGTAACCGGGTTGAGTCTGACCTGAAGGTCCGGCAGTGGCAGTTCACGCTTGATCGCATCCACGACCCGCAAAGCGATGTCCTGCGAGTAGCCGATCACCCGCTGCTGATCATCGTAGTAAGAGAACGAGATCGAGGATTCGCGGTGACCCAAGGTGATCGAACCCGCATCCTTGATTTTCTCCAGCGTATCGGCGGGCGCTTGGACCGCACCAGTCAGCAGCACACAACCGAACACAAGAGGCGAGAGACGGGGGGGGTTCATGACTTGGCTCCGGTCAGGTTAAAATCGGGTCGTAAACAGGTGTGCCTAGCATAACAGCGGACCCTGACGAGAACCCATACTCGCCGTGAGGCAGGCCTGACCACCCACAGAGGGCCGCATTGTGAAATATATCGTCCTGCAGACCGGTGACCGCGAATGCCCGATACTCTTCCCCAGGGACTTCTCGCATCGCTACATGGCGGACCTGTTCGCGCCCATGCCGGTCGTGGCCGCCGGCTTCGTCCGCGAGGCGCAGGATGGCATCCGTTGCGGGGGTGAGAGCGGCGGCCTGCGGATCTCGTCCAGAGACGGGCTGGACGCGGCGCTGATCCGCGGAGCCTTGGGGGACGACTGAACGGCCGCGGACGGTCCGCAAGAACCGCGGTCTGTAGGGTCCGCAGTGCGGACCGACGACCGCGCAGATCGCGAAGCGGCCGGGTTTATAGCGTTCGCACCCGATATCCAGACAGACCTTCGTGTAGGGGCGGGTTTGAAACCCGCCCCTACGTCCGGTTATCACGTCCGAAGGCTATATGACCAAGGCCCCGCAGCCCGACCGACTGCGACAGCATCCGTTTCAACAGCATTAGAATTTGATGTTGACGCCGGCATAAAGGGTGCGGCCCGGCCCCGGCACCGGGGTGCCCCACTGAGGTTGATTTGGTGCCGGCGGGATGGTCATGGTCGTACCTTGGCCGACATAGGCGCCACCCAGCGGCAGGTCGTAGGAGCGGTCAAACAGGTTTTCGATACCGACCTCCACACTCCAGGTCTTTCGCTCATAGCGGCTGCGCAGATGAGCGAGCCCATAGCCCGCGGTCTGCATTTCATTACGCACTTGAGAGATCTCGTTCTTAGCGTCCACGAACTCACCCTCCAGGGTATTGCGCCAGTGGCCGATCTCCTGAACGAGAGCGAGCTTTGCGTTCAGCGGCATCATGTTATAGAGGTTATCCCCGGTATCCTGATTTTCACCTTTGGTGTAACTCGCCGCGACCTGGGCCGTGAAATCGCCAACACCGGTGCCGCGTGCCACCAGGTAGTGCGCCGAGAGGTCCAGACCGTAGAGCACGGCCGATTGGTTGAAATACTTGAGCACGGTAAAATTATCGACCACCGGCGCTATGCGGGGAGCATTGAGTGTCGAGTCCCATTGTACGGCGTCGATGTAGTCCTGCACATAAGTATAGTACGGTGTTACCGTGATACCCCATTGCGCCTCGTTGGCATCGTGCCAGTCCGCGGTGAGGCTGAGGATGCCGGCGACTTCCGGTTGCAGATCCAGGTTTCCCACATATCCATTGCCGTCGCCGACGAAGTTATTCATGAAGGCGGCCATCTGCCAGGTCGACCAGGTATAGCGCTCATATAGATTGGGCGAGCGTGTCTTTTGAGCAAGGCCCATCTGGTAGGTCTGGTTGGCGTCAGGGGTGAAACGGGCGAGCCAGGAAAAATCCCAATTGTTGTCCGTCTGTTCGCGTGACTGAGCGTTGAAGAGCGCCGCATCACGGGTCTGGTTACCCAGACCTCCGATCCCACTGGTGGGGTAGGTATCAAGATTGTAGCCGTGCACCGGGTCGGCATCCATGGCGACGTTTTCGAAGCGCAGACCCACGATATGAATCCAACGGTTCTTGCGAATCTCCCACTCGCCGAAGACAGCAAAGCGGTCGCGTTTGCCATCATTGATATTCCAGAAGACATAAGGCCACATGCCGGCGCCGGAGGGATCCCACCAATCGTCCAGGCGATAATTCTGGTACTCGACGCCCACGCGTAACAGGTCGCTCTTGACCAGCGGAATGTCGGCGCTGACCGTGACCCCGGTATTCTTGCCGTCGGTAGCCATCGGCATGCCGGCGGCACAACCCACCATCATGCCCTTGATCACGCTGACGCCGGAGATCGGCGCGCAAGGCGTCCCGTTGAGCGCGGTATCGCCCCCGGAGCCGCTCGGCGGTTTCCCGGGGCCATACCAAAACCGCTTGTCATCACCAAAATCCATTTCGTGCTGCGTATGTTCGTAGTAGGCCCGCGCCTTCAGCGTGGCCCAACCTTGGTTGCCGGTGTAGGCCAAGTTGAATTGGTCGCTCAGATTATCCGTCATGTCCATCCGCTGGTTCGGATAGTTTTCATAGGGAATATGCTGGTTGGCGTAGGTGAAATTCAGCAGATTGTCGTCGTTTTTCCAGGCGAACCTGACGGACTGGTTGATGGCCTCATAGGCGGTGGAGCCCACCTCATCCAACGGCAGGGTGTGTCCGACCCGACCCGTGAAGTTATAGTCCTTAAAATCGCCGCCGGCCTTGTAGTTGTCCGACTGAGCATAGGCGCCGGCGTAATGAAAGCTTAAATTCTCGGTGGCGAATGTACCGGAGAGGTTACCTCCCCAGCTATCCCCATTGCTGCGATAAAAAGTGCCGGCGTCACCCGTCGCGAGATACTCATCGGGATTCGCAAAGACAGGGGCTGCCGACTCCACCAGGATACTGCCGCCGATGCTGTCGCCGCCCACGCTCACCGGCGTCACACCGGAATAGACTTGTATGCGATCGACCGCCGTCGGATCGATGGAGGACAACGGGGAGTTCATGTGGTTCGGACAGGCCGCGACGAGGTCCATGCCATCCACCTTGGTCCGCAGGCGATCATCCGCCAGTCCGCGGATAACCGGCAGGCTGGACACCCCCCCGGCGCCGTAGACGCTCACACCAGGAATGCCCACGAGCAGGCTGGCGGTGTCGCTGGTGCGGGCGCGCTTACGCGCGATCTCGGCGGTGCTCAGGGTCGTAGAACCGGAGCTGAGCGGGACATCCTGGGGCGCCGTGACAAGGACTTCGCCCAGCGTGGCGGTAGTATCCGCTGCCATGCCCGGCATAGCGTAAAGGGCAAGAAATGCGGCACAGGTTTTCAGACGCAACTGCATGTGTTCAGACTCCTTCATGACCGGAACGCCGGGCGACGCCAGGACCGAGCGGAAAAGCCTGAAGATACCTCAGCAGTCGAAAGCCATGGTGGAAATTTTAGATATTCATGATTTAGATCAAAAGCATATGCGTTATATACCGCAACACATGGGTGAAATGCCGCGACAGCGCGGAGCTCGTCCCCACGCTCCAGAGATTGTGAAAGTATTCGCCAGCACCGCGGCGAAACCGCGTGCAGGACGGCCGGCAGCCTGCCGGCCCGCCGCCGCCAGGCGGCATTCGGAACCGATGAAAGCCTGATAAGTCGTGGTAAAAAAGATAAAGATCCCTGCGCTTCGCGCCGGGGCAGACAGGCTGTCGGCGGTCCCAGTCGCCGCCTTGCGGAGGCGGATTGGCTGCTGCGGCGAATACTTGCCCAATCGCAGCGGCGTGGGAATTCCGTCCGGCCGCTCTAGCGGACGGTGGCGCCACGCAACGCCTTGCGCGTTGCGGCCTTGATCGTCCGTCAGGCCGTGGACAAGCGCAGTGCAGTCCACAGAATCCCGCATCGCCGCTGCTCAAGCTTTATCTCTAGAGGTTGTGCATCAAGGTACGGACTGGTAAAGTTTTCTTTCAGCCTGGGACTTTTTGGTGCAATCGCTGGTTCGTCAAAGGGATAAACGACTAAATGCGTTTTTCAAACCCCGTCCTCGACCATCTGCTTCGTGAGCTGATCGAGTCGGGCGATGCCGTCTTGCGGGCGCGGGCGGAAAATTTCCGTTTCGAGGAACGTGTCGATCAGACGCGACAGGCCCGCTACGAGACCGCACACGGGCCGGCCGAACCTGCCTACGAAGGCTGGCTTGAAACCCACATGGACTACCTGTCGGGCTCGGTCTACATCGAACTGCCGGAGACCTTTCTGCCGCTGAACGCCGAGGCCGCTCTCGCACCGGCGGTCTGGTCCGATCTCGGCAGCGAGCAGGTTCTCATCCGGGTCGAGTCGCTGGACCATGCCCTCGGCGAGACCAAGGTGCGCTCGCTTGCGGATCTGGAGCACATCCTGGCCATCTATCAGAACCAGCGCCAGGACTCGAATACCAGCGTCGGCGAGGCCAAGGCACTGCTCCAGGAGATCTGTCGGTCTCTCAATCAGAATCCCTATGCCGTCAGGCCGCGCTTCGCCGCCTTCGCCCAGGAGCTGGCGGATGACATTGCGGCGGCCGACTGGCCGCTGCGACTGCGCGACCGTCTTGGCCTGGCCCACCTGCCGCCGGCTCGCGCCTATGGCCCACACCCGGTCGCGCTGATGTGCTACAAGGTGAAGGAAGTCGCCGCCCGCGCCGTGAAGCTCGGCAGCGCGCACCCCCTCGCCGTGCCCACCGCGCTCGATGCGGAACCCTACGAGGTCTTTCATCCATCGCCGCGGGAGCAGGATTACGGCCGGACCCTGAACCTCGCCGGCTACGACGACTGTGAACGGCTCGCCTCCGAGGTGCTGCACCTGAGGATCGACTACACCCCCGGACACTTCTGGAAGGTGGGCGCCATCACGGCGCGGGCGAATACCGAGCCCGAACGGCTCGCGCGGCTACGCGGCGATCACCTGGCCTGTCTTCAACTCCTCAGCGACCGGAACGACTTCGGAATCGCATGAGCCTGAGCCCGGCACTGCTTGCACCTCGCCATCCCTGGCTGGATCGGCTCGCCGCCGATCCGGGACGGGCGGTGGATACGCTGCTGCGTGGCGTCGCCCACCTGCCCAGCCTGCAAAGGGCCAGCCCCAGTGAGGCGTTGATGGCCCTGCTGGGCGATCTGCCGCCCGAGGCGCCTGAATGGCCACTGCTCGACCAGGCACTGTTGGACTGGCTCAAGGCCCGGCGGGCGAACGCCGATGGGCTGCTCGGCCGGCCGGGGGGCGTGGAGCGTTTCATCCGCGAAACCGGCGAAGCGTTCCGGGCCGCCTGGCGGCTGGAGTTGCCCGAAAGCAGCGCATGGGTTCGGTCCGAGCTGCTCGACCTGCTGCGCTGGGCCGACGGCTTCAGCCTGGACGCCACCTTCGATCTGGGCCGGGCGGTCCTCGTTGCCGCCGCCCATCTGCAACAGGGCAGCGAGTTGCGCTTCGTCTGGTTCAGAGCCTGCGAAGAGGCGGCGATCCCCCGGCTGCGGCATCGGCTCGGCGCCGCCCTGCTCGGCCTTGCCAAGACCCCCGGCGGAACGGCGGGCGGACCCTCGCATGACCTCATCGTCGGGCTGGCCCGCTGGGCCGTCCGGCTGCCGGACAGCGACTATTCAAGGGGCGAGGCGGTGCGGGAATGGCGTGCGCTCAAGGCCGCTTTCCCCCGCCAGCCCGGGTTCTGGCACGGCGAGTGGCAGGCGATCTTGGAGGATCCCCGCATCGGCGCCCACCCCTTCACCAGTTGGCTGAAGGACGCCGACCCGGCCCTCAAGGCGCCCGCCACAGCCGGAAAGACGCGCCGCTTGCCGACCCTGCCCTCGGATATCAAGGGGACCATCGAATCGATGGAGGCAGATCTCGGCGAACAGGGGCTGACCGATAAGTTGTGGCGGGAGATGGCCGCGTTGCTGGACCAGTTGGAGCACTATGCCGATATATCCGGCGAAAGCTATCACCTGGTCACGAGTTGCACCAACATCGCCGGGATCGTGATGGGGCAGGCCCCTGGTCAAGCACTCGCCCTGACCCGTCGCGCCCTGCTCTGGTCCCCGTCCAACGGCCATGCCTGGAGCATTCGCGCCACCGCTCTCGACCGTCTGGGCCGTCAGGACCTGGCCGAGGCGGTGCTGTGGGAGGCGGTGCGTCGCGTCCCGTCCCACGCCGCTCCCTACATCGACCTCGCCCTGACTTGGGTCGACCGAGGCGGACTCGGCGAGGCTGAGGCCCTGCTGCGCAAGGCTGCCGTTCTCGACCCGCGCAATGACCACACCTCTGTCGAGTTGGCGCGGGTACTTTGGCTGCTCGGCCGTGCCGATGAGGCACTGAGCCTGCTGCACGACCTGCTCGGCCGCGCAGAGAATGCCGTCGGTCTCTATACCCTTGGCTGTCTGCTGGTCGCAGAGGGACGTGGCGCGGAGGCCAGTAAGGTGCTGGCGTGCTATCGTCATGGCTATGGCAACGACTACCGCATAACAAGGCTTGTACGACTGATCGGCGCCGGTGCAGCCGGTCAGGAGGAGGAGCGGGCGCACTTGCAAGAGCCGCGCCGACGCGGCGGCGCTGTCCACAGGGTCCCCTGGGACGCAGCGGCCGCCGAGCGTGCATTGGCCTCGGAGCAGGCGGGGCTCCTCCGCCTGCAACAGATCGGCCGGGTGGCCAAGGCCGATCTGCTCTTCCGACTCGGACCCGAGCGCCGAGCCGAGGCCTTGGGTCTGGTGGATGCCGCCCTAGCCGACCCTGCGGACACCTATGCCCAGGTCGTCAAAGGGCTGGCGGTCCCGGAGCACCGGCTGGCGATGCTCGGACGGGCCGGCCGCTTCGCCGGGTCCCTGCCGGTCCGCCTCGCCCTCACCCCGCAGGACGTCGGTTCCGACCATTGGCGCCATCTGATCGAGCGTTTCCCGGAGGGGCAGCACCTCACCCGACTGGTGCAGATCGCCCGTGGACAGGCGGACGACTCGGCCATTCCCGCACTCTTCGCCTGGTGCAGTGAGCCGACCCGGTGGGACAATGGCTGGGACGCCTACCTCAAGAAGGCGCTCCGCCGACACCTGGGGGGCGAGAAGACCCTGGTCGACCTGGACACCTTGGCCCACGATGCGCTGACCCAGGCGGTGGATGTCGGCCAGGATGCCGTGCCGCTGGCCGCCTGAGCCGCTGCTTGCCGAACGCGCTCTTCCCTCGTGCCCGAGGGCCTTGATGCGCGCCCGTTGGATTGACCACCGCCCACCGATGCATCTCGCCATGCGGTAGCCGATTCCATTAGAGTGCGGACCTGAATCCCCTCCTCCGTTCGCGACCCCCGGACTCGGCACCGCACGCATGAATGAGCAGAAGCCACGTGATCCGGATGCCCTGCATCACCACCTGCACGACGTCCAGGATCTGCTGTCGCGTCACCGGCTGGTCGAGAATCTGGTCCAGCGCCAACACATGCCGCATCAGGATCTGGTGGAATCGATTTCCTCCAGGCAGGAGTTGGCGCGGCTGAGGCGCAAGCTCGATCGCCTGCATCCCGCGGACATCGCCGAGATCCTCGAGGCGCTGCCGCTCGATGACCGCCGCTTCATCTGGGACCTGGTGCGCGCGGACAAGGATGGCGAGATTCTGCTGGAGGTCTCGGATGCCGTCCGCGCCACCCTGATCGAGCGCATGGACCCCGAGGAGCTCAAAGCCGCCGCGGAAACGCTGGACGCGGACGAACTGGCCGACCTGGCTCCCGATCTGCCGCCGGAGGTGATGCAGGATGTCTTCGACTCGCTCGACCAGGAGGAGCAGGAGCAGGTCCGGGCCGCCATGTCCTATCCGGAGGGGACGGTCGGTGCCCTGATGGACTTCGATATGGTCACCGTGCGCGAGGACGTGACCCTGGAGGTGGTGCTACGCTACCTGCGCCGGTTCGAAGCCTTGCCCGATCACACCGACAAGCTGTTCGTCATCGACCGTGAGGAGCGTCTGCGCGGCATCCTGACCCTGGAGTCCCTGCTCATCAATGAGCAGGACCTGCTGGTCTCGACGGTCATGAAGGGGAAGTCGCTGATCACCCTGGCCCCGGAAGACGACGCCGGTGACGCCGCCAAGGCGTTCGAACGCTACGACCTCATTTCAGTGCCGGTGATCGATGCGGAGCGGCGGGTGCTTGGCCGCGTCACGGTCGCCGACATGGTCGACCAGATTCGCGAGGAGTCCGAAGCGGAAATCCTGAGCAGCGCGGGTCTGCGCGAAGAGGAAGACATCTTCGCACCCGTAATTCGCTCAGTGCAGAATCGCTGGGCCTGGCTGGCGATCAATTTGATCACGGCCTTTGCCGCCTCGCGGGTGATCGACCTGTTCGAGGGTTCGATCGAAAAGCTGGTGGCCCTGGCGGCACTGATGCCGATCGTTGCCGGCATCGGCGGCAATGCCGGCAATCAGACCATTACCATGATCGTGCGGGCGATCGCCATGGGCCGGGTCGACCCCAGTGCCATGTGGCGGCTGCTGGCCAAGGAACTGGGCGTCGCCATGATCAACGGCATCGTCTGGGGCGGCGTGGTTGGGCTCCTGGCCTGGTGGCTTTACCAAAACCCCTACCTGGGTCTGGTGATGAGCGGCGCCATGACGCTCAACCTGCTGTTGGCCGCGACTGCCGGGGTCTTGATCCCGCTGATCCGCCAGCGGCTTGGCCGCGATCCGGCGCTCGGCAGCTCCGTGCTGGTCACCGCGCTGACCGATTCCGGCGGATTCTTCATCTTCCTGGGACTCGCGACCCTGTTCCTGCTCTAAACCGCGCCCAACGCGGTATGCGATGTTTTTGGATAAGATCGGCCCCGGCAGACTTGACGATTGCTGGAGCCGGCGCGGTTTACAGATTTAAAAAAGATACATTTTAAGACGCGGTTTAGCCATCGCGTATGAAATCCACACGAGGCATTCCGATGCATCCATTGACTACTGTTTGGTTTGGGGTGATTTTTCTCTTCGTCTCGTCCGGGGGCCGGGCGGCAGAACCGCCGGCCAAAGCCTGGGGTCTGTCGATCGAGGCGCTGGGCGCCCACCAATTCAGCGCGGATCTCGATGGCGGCGGCACGGTCGCGATGGATGAAACAGCGCTGCGCATCGGCGTCTCCCGGCGCCTGACGCCCAGTCTGCGGCTCGGACTGAACCTGGGTTACGTTGAGCTCGCGTACGACTTCGCTGCCGGTGCGCAGGCACTCGCCGCCGCCGCGCCCTGGTCGAACATCCGCAGCGCCCAGGCGGGGGTCAGCCTGAACGCTCGCCTGGGGGACCGATGGACCCTGTTCGTTCTACCGAGCCTGCGCTGGGCCGCGGAGGACGGGGCCGCGCTGGAAGACGGGGCGTTCGGCGGCGTGCTGGCCGCCGCCAGTTACCGGGTCAGTGATCGCCTGACCATCGGTCCGGGGTTCGGCGCCTTTTCCAAGATCGAGGGTGACGCCAGCCTGTTCCCGATCCTCGCGGTGGACTGGAAAATAACCGACACCCTGAGCCTGAACACCGGCGGCGGTCTCGCGGCCAGCCGCGGACCCGGCCTGGCCCTGGAATGGCGGCCCGCGGACGCCTGGACCTTCAGTCTCGGCGCGCGTTATGAGAACGAGCGCTTTTGCCTGAACGACCAGGGCCCGGCCCCCAATGGCGTGGGCCAGGACAGATCCATCCCGGTCTATCTGGGCGTCGTGCGCACCCTCGGGCGCTTCGTCAACCTGAGTCTGGTCGCCGGGGCCAAGACGGCGGGCAACCTGCGACTGGAAAACGCTCAGGGCGACACACTGGCGGATGCGGATTACGCCACGGCCCCCTTTGCGGGCGTGACGCTGAAGGTTCGCTTTTGAGTAAAGGAGCCGTTCACTACCTTACCGGCGCCAAAAAGCGTCGATCCGCTTCTTTCTCGAGGAGCTTGGCGAGACATTTGCGCAGTTTCGGAATCGCCATGAGCGCGTGAAAACTGCGTTTGCGGCAGCCCTTGACAACCGTGGACGGGTCGAAATAGGCCTTGGCGTTGCCGACCGTCAGCACGAATGGGGGGTGACCTTCCCGACACAGCAGGCAACTCATCACCAGGGCCCCCGTACGATGGTTCCCCTCGATGAAGAGTTGGGGCGCCGAGAGCATCTGAATATAGGCACCGGCCGCGCGCCGCCAGACGCTCTTGCCGCGTTGGTCAGCCATGGCATTCATGAAGGCGCGCGCGCCGCCGGGGTTGGTGTCATCGTAATAGCGCTGCTCGGTCTCACGAACGTGCCGGGCACATTCCTCATAGGCCAGATCGCGGGTTCCGCAAAGCACCAGGTAATTGAGCTGCAAGAGGTGTTTGGAATTGCCGAGCGCGAAAGGGTCCAGATCGGCCGCGAGCAGCGAGTCGACATACTCATAACCCGCCAGCAGGTTGTCCAGCACCTCGTCCCGCAGCGGGTCGCGCGGACTGTCCAGGGTGGCATTGATCCGCGCGAAGTCCCGCTGCACCGCGCGCAGGGAGGATTCGATCTCGGACAGGTTCAGCCGCGGTTTCGCCAAAGTTCGCTCCTTGGGAGTGGTCCATCAAACGTCAGACGGCGCGCGAAAAGACCCGCTGAAATCCAAGGCGTCAGCCTTGGCGCCCGCGGACCAAGGCTGACGCCTTGGGTGATTTCCGGGAAAGGATCTACCGCCGTGTAGGGGCGAATTCATTCGCCCCTACAACCCAACAGGCTTTCTGCGCATGCGCAGTCGGGATGCCTAGTCACGGAAATCGCCTTGGGCTCCTACGCGGGCAAACCTGCACCATGTCGCTTCGCCCCATCCACGGCCGCATTCTAACTCAAGTTGAGGGCCGACCGCTTCCGTCACCCGGTGGTTCGCTCGGCGTCTCCCGCCAGGAAGGCCCGCGCCTCGTCGGCCGACTCGAAGATGTGCGGCGCGAGACCGCGCGCCGCCAGGTCGGTCCCTAGCTTGGTACGCATGAAGACACTGCTGGTATAGCGACTGACGCTGCGGTAGTAGCGGTTTACGGCTTCCTGCACCATGTTCAGGTAATCATCCTCCAGATCGCGGTCGACCTCGAAGCCCTCGTAATTGACCACTGCGCACACTTTGTGCCCGATTGGTTCGCAGATATCGGCAATCAGATCACGGATAACGCCGATCGTCGCGTGGTCCCTCACCTCCAGTCGCTCGAAGTTGACAAACAGCGTGTCTTTGGCCGGGTCGTAGACGAGCCGCGCCGGCAGGGGCAGATCGACCAACGCGCCGCGCAGCCCCATCGGCTGGGGCAGGAAGAGCCGGGCGTCCATGGGCTGCGGATTGTGGATGATGGGCACGAACTCCATCCGCGCCAGAATGTCACGCTCCAAGTCAACGCCGGGTGCGATCTCGGTCAGTTCCAATCCCTGCGCGGTCAGCCGGAAGACGCAGCGTTCGGTGATATATAGGGGCTCACGGCCGCGGCTGACGGCATAGGCTCCGGAGAAGGTGCGTTGCTCCACGGTGCTGACGAACTTGCACCCCGGGCCATCGCGCTCGATCCGCAGTTGCCCGTCGGCAAAGGAGAGTCCGAGTCTGCCGGCGGTGAAAGTGCCGACGAAGACGACCTGACGGGCACTCTGGCTGATGTTGATGAAGCCGCCGGCCCCGGCGAGGTGACTGCCGAACTTCGAGACGTTGACGTTACCCGCCCGGTCGACCTGGGCGAGCCCGAGGAAGGCCAGGTCCAGTCCGCCGCCGTCATAGAAATCGAACTGATAGGGCTGATCGATGATGGCCGCGGCGTTGGTCGCCGCCCCGAAATCCAGGCCACCGGCCGGGACGCCGCCGATGACTCCCGGCTCCGCCGTCAGGGTCATCATATCCAGGATGCGCTCCTCGTTGGCAACGGCGGCAATCCCTTCCGGCATTCCGATCCCCAGGTTCACACGGCATTGGG
>Ga0247841_10005263_pt1 | contig 21172 bp, 23 predicted proteins | sample LaCruzMarch2015__2_FD_192410 | JGI IMG/M metagenome (GOLD analysis project Ga0247841, IMG submission 192410) | Freshwater microbial communities from meromictic Lake La Cruz, Castile-La Mancha, Spain - LaCruzMarch2015_18m | ecosystem: Environmental > Aquatic > Freshwater > Lake | place: Spain... | reverse complement strand
AAGAGACTCCACATGGGCATAAATCTGATAACACCTATGCAGAAACTAGCCCTGCAAACAGCTTAAGTGTTTCCAAGGTCTTGAAAAGTGAACGCACAAAAAGCGCCTCGATCTCTCGAAACGCTTTTTATCAGATCAACAGTATATGTAACCCAATATTATTTTGAATTTTGAATCTTAGCTTTAAGCTTTTAGTTTTTCGCTTCCGTCGTGCCCTCTCCACTCCTTTATTGCCTTCTCATAGGCTTCATGAGTCCCCGTGTCGAACCATTGTCCTTGGAAAGGGTATCCGTACAACTTTCCTGCTTTAGCAAGCTGTGGGTAAACGTCATACTCAACCATAGCCTTACCGCGAGTTGGAACGTATTTCTCAATCACCTCTGGTTCTAAAATCGCCATACCAGAGTTTATAAGATTGCTGGGAGCATCCTCTTTAGCTGGTTTTTCAACAAACTCAATTATTTTGCTACCCTTCATCGAAGCTACACCAAATCTAGAAGGATCATCAACCGTAGTCAGGGCAACTGTTGCAAGTCCTTCCGTGTTTTTATGAAAATGCATAAAATCAGTTAAATCGATTGTCGAAAGTATGTCGCCCCAAACCAACAAAAAAGTCTCATCTAAATATTTTTTTGCTAATCTAAGCGGTCCAGCCGTCCCAAGCGGTTTATCTTCGGTAACATATTTAATATTCAGACCAAATCTTGTACCATCCCCAAAGTATTCCTTAATCTTGTCGCCTTTATAGCCGATCGCCAATACGATGTCCGTCACACCATGTGACTTCAACTGATCCAAGACATGCAAAACCATCGGTTTATCGTGTATAGGCAAAAGAGCCTTTGGCAATTCATAAGTAAAAGGACGGAGTCTTGTCCCCTCTCCACCTACTAACAAAATTGCTTTTGTAACTTTATTAATGCCCAAACCGGCTTCAATTAAATACTCCGTGGCGTGAGATCTGTTGCGAATCTTTTTACCGTCAACAATAGCATCAATTTTTTTAAACAACTCTTTTTTAATTGTAACTGTCAATTTCTGTCGATCCATAATACTACTCCAAATTTAATACTTTCAGTCACCACAATAGTACCAAAATATGCTAATTATGCAATCCTTTGTGGATAAATTGACCGTTGACAACAATTATACGATATTATACGATATAAAATGTTATACGATAACGTCGTATGTTTCCAGGAGGCAATTTCCTTGTCAGTAATTACGCTGAAAAGACAAGCGGGATACGGACAAAGCAACACATATCAGTTCATAATGCCTGATTGTGTAGCAGAGCAGGAGCTCTGCCTCATCATCATTCCGTCAGGGTGCACCAACATGGAGTCAGACTGCTTCGAAGTGGTCAACGACGCCTCGGTCAAGTGCACCAAAGACTGTGGCAACTGCATCCTGCAACTGCACTCCTATGAGGAGTACGGCTACCGGTCCCTTACCTCGTAATGAAGTGAGGGACTTTTTTTATAGTACACTAGCGTTTAATCTTGGGTATTTAGCTGATTCGTCTTTGATCCCGTTCAAATCAAGCAAACCTTTTTGAGCCCCAATCTGGTTAACCACACTTGATGAATTTATTATCCCCCATTTCAAAGACTCACCCATAATGTCTTTGTTCAGTTCATCTCCATTTATATCTGCAGAAATTATTCTGCCCAAAAAACCGGTAGAGAAAGCATCACCAGCTCCAGTTGGATCAATCTTTTCTCTATTTACCGCATCAATCTGATATTTGAGAACTCCGTCATAAGCGTAAGCGCCATCTTTACCGTTAGTCACTACCACATACCTGGGCCCATAAGAACTTAAGATCTCCATAACCCTATATATATCTTGCCTTGCTGGAAAGTTAGCAAATTTAATTGCCTCTTCCCGATTCAAAATCAAAATGCTAACTGATCTAAGCAAGCTTCTATAACCCACGGCTCCCTTTTTTATCTGAATACTACCAGGATTCCAAGCTAACTTCGTATTCTTTTCGGCAGCTTTAGCTATTATCGCTTTTTCTAATTGCTCAGTATGATCACCTATTGGACCCAAATAAATCCAATGAGCTTGTAACGATTTTTTAGGAGCGAGCACATCATAATTATCCAGACTTCTGTAAACGAAGATACTGCGCTCATCCTGCACATTCAGAACCACAGAAAAGTGGGTTTTAAAATCTTTCTTCTGAATAACATTTTTATAATCATAATCTTCATTTTTAAGAGATTCCAAAATCTGATTCCCGGCGCGATCATCACCCAAAATAATGATTGGGCTACTTTTCAATCCCAATTTCGACAAACCAACAGCAGTATTCAGCGCACTGCCTCCTGCGGAATAAAAGGATTCTGCAACCGGAATCTTTTCGCCGAGCTCAATCTCTACTGCCTGCCCACCAACAAATTTGCGACTTTTTTGAATCCTCAAGCCCTCCGGACGAATAAAAATATCCTCAGAAGCATCACCGATTGTTATAACATCGTATTTCATGAGTTAAATAACTTTATATAATCAATAACTAATTTTTTTATACTGTCCCTAACTACGCTCATCGCCTCGCGTGGATCAGTAACACGAGCACTGATCTGTTTTAATGTTTCTAAAAATTCTCTGCGAATTTGTGTATCTATGTTAAATTTTACAACTCCAAGCTCCTTGGCTTTCAAAATGTCTTTTCTAGAAAGTCCTGAAGCACCATGCATGACTAAAGGAATTGTAGTAATTGTTGATATTATCTCAAGCAATTTAAAATCTACGCTCTCACCCTTCGGAGCACCGTGATCATTGCCGACCGAAACCGCCAACGAATCAATACCAGTACGCGTAATGAATTCTAGGACGGCTGTTGGATCAGTCTTTTCACTTTTGCCTGATTTTTTTCCACCTTCTGAGCGAGAAATACTTCCCAATTCTCCCTCTACCACTACACCGTATTTATGAGCATAATTAACAACTTTTTTAGTCAAAGCTATGTTTGCTTCGAAATCAAGCATCGAACCGTCTATCATCACCGACGGATAGCCCGCATCAATGCAAGACTTAACGATTCCAAAATCCTTACCATGATCTAAATGTAAAACAATATTAATGTTAGAGTTATCTATCTCGTTTCTAACGATATCAAAAATTTGTGAAAGTCCAGCAAATTCTATGGCCGAAGGCGTGGTTTGGACGATTAACGGAATACCTGTTTCAAAAGAAGCTGCGCAAATCGCTTGCGTAACTTCCATGTCATAAGTATTGAAAGCGCCAATCGCCTTCTTCTCTTTCAACAACTTCTGATAGTGATTTTTCAAATTTATAAACATCTTATTATCTTAAATATTTAATATTAAATCTGAAATATATAAACACATCTTAAATCTTGAACCTTAAATCTTATATATCTTAACGTATCTTAAATCTTTAATCTTAAATCTTAAATCTAAATGATTTCCTCATCATCTGAAAAATGCATCTGCTTTACATTTTCAAGTGCATCAATACCAGGCATCGGTTCACCAGCCAAGAAACTTAAAGTTGCACCACCACCAGTTGAGATGAAATCTATTCCGCTCTTAAGATTATGACTATCAACAAATCCAACTGTATCACCACCAGCAATCACGGTCGTTCCAGGTGACTTTGAAATTACTGTAGCAATATCAAAGGTGCCTTTAGCATATTTTTCATCCTCCGAGTGTCCCATATTACCATTCCAAAAAATTGTCCTGGCTTCGTTTAACACCGAAATGTAATTTTGAACAGTTTTCGGGCCTATATCGAGAATATTAAATTTACCATTTTCCAATTCCTGTTTTACAGAATCTTCCGGCAACATAATCTTATCGCCAAACTCTTTTAGCATCTCTTCGCACTTTTCAAACATTTCAGGTTCATATAAAGACTCACCTATATCTTCTCCTCTAGCTTTCAGAAAGGTGTTGGCAATGGCCCCACCGATAAGTATTTTATCTACTTTTGGAGCAAAATTCTTAATCAAAGAAGCCTTATCTTTTACCTTAGCTCCGCCAAGCACCAAAACGAACGGCCTAAAAGGATTTTTCATCAGAAGACCGAGCGTAGTTACCTCAGATTCAAGCAAGAAACCCGAATAACTTGGCAGATACTTAGTGATTGCAGACACAGATGCATGTGCTCTATGCGAAACACCGAACGCATCATTAATATATATATCTGCGTAGGTCGCAAGCTCACGAGCAAAAGCATCATTATCTGCCTCCTCCTCAGCATGCCACCTCAAATTTCCCAACATCAGGATATCGCCGTAATCCATTTCATTAATCTTTGTCAGTATGCTTGGATGAATAATGTGGTCGGTTGCATAAACTTTTCTTTTTAAGACCTTTGCTAGCTCTTGAGCTAAAGGCACAGTTGAGAGAGATGGCACGATCGTTCCATCAGGCTTACCAAGATGAGTCATAATTATAATCTTAGTTTTCCTGTCTAGTAAATACTTTATAGTTGTTAAAGATTTTGCTATACGATTATCATCGATAATCTTTTTGTCTTCCATTGGCACATTAAAATCAACACGTAAAAGTACGCGCTTATTATTTAGCCCCGCATCTCTGATACTCTGCATAATTACCCTCCTTAAAACAAAAAACTGCGAATATTATTCTAACAATATTTTACCATTTAGCAGAGAATAAAAAAAGTGAGCGCATTCACGCTCACTCGGTTCGAGGCATCGGTTCCTCGAGAGGTGCCAGCATTCCTACAAGCCACTCTTCGACCCGCGGGACTTGCAGCGGGCTAAAGTTCAGGCTTGTCTTGACTCTGCCACCGTTTGTGAAATCCTTGTCAAACTCCCTCATCGCCTCCTCGGCAGTTTCGCGAAGCCCGCTTGAGGCCAGAACGGTGTTATCTGTATCGTTCAACATCAGAATCAGATACTTGCCGTCCCTAGTCTTGGCAGCGATAGCTTTGAAATGAGGAGCGATTCCAACCGGGAACAGTATCCCTTGCAGCTGGCCTCGAGAGTGATGAAAGTGACTCCTCCAGAAGGTGGCCACCTTGAAGATTACTTCATCTCCTCCCGGCCGTTCTGACTTCCACCCATCATCGGCCCTCAGCGTGAACTGCTCATTCATAGCCGAGTCAGCATGCGCCTTGAACGCTTCGTTGACCGCGAGCAACACATTCACCATGGGCGCGATGTTCTCACCAACCGGCTCTCCGTTCAGCACCCACTCGATCTTACTACCGGCTATTGCCCAAGGCTTGAGCCTGGTAATTTGTTTAGCAGGCATAATTTTCACCTCCCATCCTGCCAGATTTCGTCAAAAGAATTCAATTATTTCTACCATATTTTCCCCCTCATGTCCACCCCCATATAAAATAACCCCCTTCCTTCAACAAAAAACGAACTTTTAGCCCCGAAGGGGTCCCGTAGGGACTTGAAAGCTGGTACTGAAATACCAGAAGGTTCAAGCGTTAATAAAGTTCGTGTTTTTGAGCGTGCGGGGTGATGGGGTTTGGGGCAAGAGGGGCGGCATCGCAAATCAGCCCCTCTGTCCCAATATAAAAATAGCAATAGACACATGGTGGCTGTTATTATTACTTCATTTTAGATACAATAGAACTACCTTATGGAGGGGAATGAAAAGTAAATTAAATGAACATCAATTTAGCAATCTGCTCGAATTAATTGAAAAAGATTATGTTCTTTATGCACCTTACAAATCTGACGGTGTAATCAAACTGGAAAAATTCCACGGCAAAGAAAAACTTGCACTCGGACAAAAAACCACACTACCTTTCAAAAAGTATTTGACACCAAATGGCGATGTTGAGCGTGATAAAAAGATCGCTTTTTTAGCTCTGCCACTCTGCGATGTTCATGCCATTCATATTTTGCTAAGAAAAATAAGCTCTGCGACAAAAATAAAAAGAAACGACATTTTAATAATTGGATCAGATTGCAAAAAGGACAACAGCTGTTTTTGTGAAATAATGAACGGCGATCATTTCGAAGGTTTTGATCTGTTCATCGAGAAAGAGCTAGAAGAATATAAAGTGGTCAGCAAAACCGATGCTGGTGATAAATATTTAAACAAAATAAAATTAAAAAATATTCATTCAGTAGACTTTAAGCGAAATCTTACTAAAGAACCTTTCAACATTGAAGACATTCCTAAAGCGATCGACGATAAAGAAATTTTTGCCGATTTTTGGCAAAAAATTGGCAACAACTGTTTTGCCTGCGGGGCTTGTACTGCAGTTTGCCCGCTCTGTTTTTGTGGCAAACAAAAATTTAGTGAAGATAATGACCCCTACTATGAATGGGACTCCTGCTTCAATAATGATTTTTCTTGCATTCAAAACAAACACGACCTCAGACCAACAAATTCAGATCGGATTTACAATTGGTACCACCATAAATTTGTTCGTTCACCTCGCGAAAACAACGATTTTCTATGTACCGGTTGTGGCCGTTGCATAAGCGCTTGCACTGCCAATATAAACATTAAAAACATCCTCTCCTACTTCGATAAAAGAATTGAGGAGGAGCTAAAATGAAAATTGAATTAACATACAAGGAATATCTAATTAAAAGTAAACAAGAAATTGCTCCGGAAACATACTTAATTAAATTAAAAGGTGATTTTATCTTCGAACCCGGACAATTCCTTCAGGTTTACGTAGATAACATAGGAGAAGCTACTTTTGCTCCCTGCTCTGACAGCGAAGATCACAAGAACTTTGAAATTTGTGTCAGAACGGTTGGTAATACAACGCGCGCAGTTGCCGAACTAAATCCCGGAGAAAAACTTAAAATTAGAGGACCATATGGCAAAGGTTGGCCGATTGGAAAACTTATCGGTCAGAATATAGCAATTATTTCAGGTGGAATTGGTTTAATCCCCTTACGTCCACTGCTTTATCAATTACAAAAATACCCCAAAGAATTCAAAAATATTTATCTGCTTTCTGGTTGCCGTACTCCACATCATCTACCCTTCAAGGAAGACAAATGGCGTTTCAAGTATCAGAAAATAACCGCTGAAAAAACTATACCCGGCTTTGAATCAGAACGGGGCATGATTACAGAACTTGTTGAAAAAGTAGATTTGCCAAAAGACACCCGTGTTTTAATCTGTGGCCCGGAGATAATGTTTCAACCGCTTTGTGATATTTTGAATGATAAGAAAATTAGTGATAAAAATATCTACATTTCCTTTGAGAGAAGAATGGAGTGTGGCATCGGCTTCTGCCAACATTGCAGTATCGGCAAATTCCTAGTCTGCAAAGACGGACCAGTATTTCGTTGGGACGAAATAAAAAAGGAATTGAACAAATGAATCAACAACTCGCCAAAAAACGCCTTGGAATATTTTCCCTTACCTGCTGCGAAGGATGTCAGTTTGCATTGCTTAAAGACTATATATCCTTTCAAAAAGTATTAGAGTATTACGACATCATAAACTTTAGACTGGCCCAAGAAACAAACTTACCTGGACCATTCGACGTTGTTCTAATTGAGGGAACTCCCGAATCAGATAGAGAAATCAAATTATTAAAAGAGATTCGTAAAGAATCCGCCGTTGTTGTAGCTATTGGTAGCTGTGCAATTTTAGGGGGAATCCAATCGGAGAGGAATCGCCTACCCCAAAAATATATTGGCAGCGAAAAAGTAAAAACCATTAAGAATGTAATAAAAGTAGATTACGAAATCCCCGGTTGTCCGATCGACAATACAGAAACCATAGGCTATTTACTAAATCTCTATTTTGGCAAAAACATCGAACTGCCTGACTACTCAGTATGTTTTGAGTGCCGCCAAAACGAAAACAACTGTCTAATAAAAACTAAAAAACTTTGCTTAGGACCGATCACCCGAGGTGGCTGTAACTCTGTCTGCATTAATGGCGGGGAAGCCTGTCTCGGATGTCGGGGCGCTACTAACCAAGCGAATTTTGATAAGTTGAGAGAGACACTAAAATCATTTACCGACAGTGAAGAAATTGAAAATATATTAACAATTTATGGCGAATACGAAAAAGATTCCAAGGATAGACATGACAGAAAATGAAATACCACAAATTGAAGGACATGCAGCTTTTTATACTCATTTAAAAAGCGGAAGAATCGATCAAGCAAAAATCATCGGTTTAGATGGTGAACGTTTTGTAGAAAAAATTCTATTTGGCAGAAAATACTGGGAAGCACCCATTATTACCTCTAGAATATGCGGCATATGTCCGGTAATTCACAACATTACCTCAAGCAAAGCTGTGGAATCAGCCCTAGGAATTGAAGTATCAAAACAGACGACCAAGCTCCGAACCTTAATGCTCTGTGGACAGATGATTCAAAGTCACTCACTCCATCTTTATCTTTTAGTTTTGCCACAGCTAATGGGCGTAAGCTCCTCGTTCGAACTTCAAGCAAATCATCCCGACCTATTTAAAAACGCAATCACGCTAAAGAACTATGCTGACTCACTTATTGAGACCATAGCTGGACGCGCGGTTCACCCTGTGTCAAACACTGTGGGAGGCTTCAAATCCTTTCCGTCCATAAAAGAACTTGATAATTTAATTCTGAAAGCCGAAAGTGCTTTGTTAATTGCAGAAGACACCCTTAGACTTTTTGCAGACTACAAATACCCGCTGATGACTAGCAAAATGATTTATTCAGCTCTCTCAGATAAAAAATATTATACAATTTATGATGGAGATATCAGATCTTCAGATAATCATGTTTTTGACGCCAAAGATTACAAAAAATATATCATTGAAGAACTAATGCCATACAACAAAGCCAAGTATGCATCACTCAAAGGTGAAATATTTATGGTTGGAGCGATGGCTCGTTATAATCTAAACGGTAAATACCTAACTCCAAAAACTCAAACTCTCTTGCAAGACCTTCAGATTGAAAATGAATTTAAAAATCCATTTTACAATATAATCGCCCAAGCAATTGAAAACTTCCATTTTCTTGACCACTCAATCGAATTACTCAAGCAATTAATTAAAAATATTAAACCAGAAGAAATTATTCAACCCAAATCTTTCGGCGAAGGTGCTAGTGCTTGTGAAGCGCCTAGAGGCACTCTTTTCCACTACTACAAAATCGACAAAAAAGGCTATATTGAAAAAGCTGACATCATAACTCCAACGGTTCAAAATCTTTCCGCTATGGAGAATGACATGAAATTAATAAATCCAAAAGATTTTGAAAAAGATGAATTAAATATGTTCATTGAGCTACTTATTAAATCGTATGACCCCTGCATAACTTGTGCCACCCACTAATATGTTACCAATTAATATTCCAATTAATGAATTTGATAAATCATTACTTATTTTCATCAATCAATTTCACAACCCGATACTTGATAAAATTGTTGTGTCTATCTCAAACATCGGCGAATATGCCATTGTTTGGGTCATAATTGCGCTACTGCTTGCTCTAACAAATAAGAAAAACGCCAAAAAGTTTTTATTGATTTTTGCAGTCGCCCTAGTTATAGAAGTTATTTTCAATGACGGAATCATTAAAAATACTTTCTTCAGAGAACGACCTTACCTTGCCTTGAATAACATTTATCACGTAGGACTAAATTGGACAAATAGCTCGTTTGTCTCAGGACACACCGCCTCAAGCGTTGTTGCATCAATCGTCATCAGTTTATACTTTAGAAAGATGATCTTACCGTGCACAATAATTACTTTAATTATGATCTACACCCGCTTTTACCTTGGCATGCATTACCCATCAGATATTATAGGAGGAATTATTATTGGTGCGGCAGCAACGCTAATTGCTTTTAGGCTCACAAGAAATAGTATAAAATAATATCATATGAAAATCATAAAAACACAAAAACTAACAAAAACCTTTCTTGGCGGTAAAGTTACAGGGGTGAAAGATCTAACTCTAGAAATAAATGCTGGAGAAATTTTTGGGTACATTGGACCAAACGGTGCAGGCAAATCAACAACAATCAAATTGCTCTTAGACCTGATCAGGCCAGACTCCGGAAGCGCAACTGTTTTAGATTTAGACATTCATTCCGACACCAACAAGATCAAAGAGGAAATCGGGTATTTACCTGGAGAAATTTTTTTACAGGAAAATCTTACCGGCAAAGAAACAATTAAATACTACACCGGCTTTAAGCGAGAATTTGACCCTACTTATCTAGCTAGTCTAATAAAAAAACTTGAACTAGACCTAAACAAAAAGATTTCTGATTATTCTAAGGGCAACAAACAAAAATTAGCGATTGTCTTAGCTCTTATGCACAAACCAAAAATCCTTATTCTAGATGAACCAACAAGTGGGCTTGACCCATTAAATCAGCAAACTTTTTATGACATCATTCTGGAAACAAAAAATTGGGGAACAACTACATTCTTTTCGACCCACATTTTGCAAGAGGCAGAGCGCATATGCGACAGAGTTGGCATCATTAAAAATGGTAAAATTTTATCTATTGAGAATATAGAAGACTTCAGAAAGAAAAACATTCGAATTATAAATATTGAAACTGATAGAAATATTCCTCTTTCAGATTTAAAGATTGGCGGCGTAAGCAAAATTGAAAGAACCCGCGAGGGTTACAAAATAATCACCCACGGCAAAAATTCAGAAATAATCAAAAATATTTCAAAGCATGAGTTTGTCGATTTAAAGATTTCCGAACCATCGCTAGAAGAGATTTTTATGCATTTTTACAGAGAAGGTAAAAATGATTAATATAATGTTGCGAAAGATTAAAGATCAATTCAAAGGCGTCGCTTACTACGCCTTAGGTTTGTTAGCCTACACTTGGCTAATGATTGGCATGTTTCCATCTATGCAGAAATTTGACATTCAGGAGATGATGAGACAGCTTCCTCCAGAAATGTCTAAATTCTTTGGCGGGGACACAGGTATGCAATATAACAAAATTGAGGGATTTCTTTCTATCGAATACCTCTCAATTTTCTTTGTCCTAATTATTTGCTTTTATCTAGCTTCGTCAGTCGGAGCCGCCATCGCTGGGAATATCGAATCTAAAGTCGCCCAATTTGATCTCTCTCAACCAATTTCTCGAACAAAATACGCTCTATCGCAAATCATGATCTCAGTTTTATTTACTCTAATTCTGGTCTGGTTCAATGCGCTAATCATCAAAGTGCTATGTTCGGCCTACAATGTTCCCATTAGCAATTCTGGGATCATTAAATTTGGCATTGTGGCCTCACTTTTTATGCTAGCCTTTATTGGCATTGCATCCTTTTTGTCCTCAATTATAAAAAATAAACTATCCGTAACACTGATTACAGTAGCTTTTGCGCTAGGATCATATGTCTTTCTATCACTATCAAATATTGTAGATAAACTAAAAGACTTTGAGAAACTTTCGATTTATTTTCTGTATCAACCACAAAAGTTGCTCGAAAACGGAGACATCAATATTAACCATACTCTAATTCTAGCCAGCATTTTCTTAATCGGCCTAATTAGTTCTTTAATTATTTTCAACAAAAAAGATCTTTAGACTCTAATGCTCATGCATCTCTTTATGTGTTTCAATGAACTTTAAATTCTCTTTGGCTTCCGCGTTAGATATTTTAGAGAGCGCTCTACCATCATGCATCAAAATCCAGTCACCAATTTTAACATCAGGCGCTAACGAAATATCGGACTTGTACTCCTTGCCCTCATAATCAAAAAAAGCAAAGTTACCATCAATAGTTTTAATTTTACCTGGTATAGCTAAACACATCGATCGCTCCACTTAATTTAGAAATAGTAATTCAAAATTTAAAATTATTGAAAATTTGAAAATTGAAAATTAGAAAATTATCAGTTTGTTGAAACTAGCTCGGCTAGTTCGACTAATCGATTTGAGTATCCCCACTCATTATCATACCAAGCAACTACCTTTACAAGATCTCCTTTAACCACATTTGTTAATTCTAGATCAACGATTGAAGAGTAAGGATTTTTGACCAAATCAGTCGAAACCAAAGGCTCGTTGCTACAAGTTAGAATATTTTTTAAAGTTGTTCCAGACGCTTCGATTAATGCCTTATTAATATCTTCAACTTTAACGCTCTTTTTTAACACCGCAGTAATATCCGACAATGAAACCACCGGGCTTGGCACGCGAATAGACAAACCATCGAACTTTCCATCAAGCGCTGGAATTGTCAAAGCGGTCGCTTTGGCTGCGCCAGTTGATGTGGGCACTATGTTTAACGCTGCAGACCTAGCCCTACGCAAATCTTTATGTGGCCCGTCTACGAGCACTTGATCGGCTGTATAACTATGAACCGTCGTCATTAACGACTTCTCAACACCGAAATTATCTTCCAACACTTTCATCATCGGGGCGATGCAGTTCGTTGTGCAAGATGCGTTCGAAACTATCTTTTCGCCAGCATACTTATCGGCGTTAACTCCTAAAACATAGGTATTAACCGAGTCGTCTTTCGCCGGTGCTGACAAAACTACTTTTTTTGCTCCGGCAACAATATGAGCGTTGGCGGTGTCTTTGGTTAAAAAAATGCCCGTACATTCAATCACAACATCGATTTCGAGCGTCTTCCATGGTAAGTTAGCAGGGTCTTTTTCGGAAAAATACTTAACTTTTTTAGTATTTACTATTAATTCGTTTTCGCTCCAACCCACCTCTTTCTCGTAAATGCCGTAGCAACTATCGTATTTCAACAAATGAGCAAAAGTAGCGACTTCACCTAGATCGTTAATCGCAACCAAATTCATATTTGGATTATCTAAAATTATTTTAGCAGCCGCCCTGCCAATTCTGCCAAAACCATTAATTGCAACATTTATCATTTACCCTCCTCCAAATTCACATTCCCTTTGAAACTTCTTGACTCAGCCCATGTTTTTACAATATTGATAAAAACGCTAGCCCTCAAACTTGCCGTTCCGACAAGCAAACCATCTATTTGATTATGTTTGCTAAATTTTTCTGCCTCGGACTCATCGACACTTCCACCATACAACATAGTAGTTTTAAGTCCAACAATTTCGCGAAGCGCTGTAATGATCTTAACGGCATGATCAAGAGTGGCAGCAGTTCCTGTGCCTATTGCCCAAACCGGTTCATAAGCAATAACTAAGTTCTCATATTGTTTTTTTGGTATGTCATAAAGTGCTTCTTCGAGCTGATTTACTACAAATTTAATAGATTCGTTCTTAGTATGTTCACCAACACAAATAATCGGGACTAGTCCGTATTTTAATGCGGCAGCAACTTTTTCGTTTACTATAGTATCCGTCTCCGCGAAATGAGCCCTTCTCTCCGAATGACCGACAATGACATACTTTGCCATATCACGAATCATTAGCGGAGAAACCTCACCTGTATAGGGCCCCTCAGGCTCATAGAACATATTTTGTGCACCAACGTTTACCTTGCCATCCTTCTTGAGTATGTCAGAAATTTCAGAAAGAAAAACTAATGGAGGACAAACCACAACTTCAACGCCTTCAATTGGAGCAATCATATTTCTCATCGTGGTAGCCAAAATATACGCGTCACTCGGACGTGTGTACATCTTCCAATTAGCCACAACCATAGGTCTTCTCATATAAATCCCCTCTGCCACTTCCTTATTGATATTCAATAGTATTTTGTGGCACCCTCCGAAGCGACGATTCGTTTGCGAACCCGTAGGATTCGATACGAACCTGAGCGTAAGATGGGCTTTACCTAATATTTATCTTTGTCTGACTTTATTATAAATCTTAATGACATTTTTAGCTAGTTTTGAGGAATCATGAAAAAGCGCATTTTTCTCATTTATAACATCGGCTGTCACGACATTCATCTGTGTATCTTCACCTTTTTTCAATGTGATATTATTTATTTCTCCTAGCTCTGTTTGATTTGAAGACTTTTTCATTATCCTACTGTTTACAACACAATACTCAAAAGATTTTTTTGAATATTTTTGAATAACATCAACATGATCCGCAACCGAATAATGCTCAGTTTCCCCCTTTTCCGTAGAACAGTTAACGATGTATATCTTAACAGCTTTTTTATTTTGACAAATAGCATTTCTAATCCCCGGTATTAACAAATTCGGAACAAGACTTGTATATAGACTACCAGGACCCAAGATTATTAAATCAGCATCCAGCAAGGCCTTTACTACCTGAGGATTTGCTCGAACATTTTTCCTATCAAGCTGAATTTCAACAATATGTTTTCCAGCTTTAGCTATCTTTGATTCACCAACAACTTTTTTTCCATCATCATACAAAGCGGCTATATTTACATCATTTAAAGTAGCTGGCAAAATCTTTCCCGCAGTATTAAATATCTCCGTAGTGGCTTGAACTGCTTTTTCAAACGAACCAAGATACTTAGCTAAAGCAGTAATCCATATATTGCCCAAAGTATGACCACTAAATCTGCTTCCCCTTTCTCCAAATCTATATTCCATTAAATTTGAAATCAGATCTTCATCATACGCCAAAGCAGAAATACATTTTCGGATGTCTCCTGGAGGCAAAATATCAAAATCTTTTCTAATTTCTCCCGAAGATGAGCCATCATCAGTAACAGTTACAACAGCCGAAATATCGCTCGAATACTCTTTTAGCCCTCGAAGGAGCGTTGAAAGTCCAGTCCCACCACCAATCGCTGCAATTTTTATTTTACCACCCGCCTTAAATTTTGGATCATTCGGAGCATAGATTAAACTATTCCACCAAATTTTAAAAATATTGTTTTTCATCTATTTCAATAAATCTTTTCGATGCAATTCACGATAGTATTTAATCGCAAATCTATGAGCCTCGTCTCGAGCCACGATTATAGTTTTGACTAATTCTGGAGATTTTTGACAGTATTTAGCAATTGCCTGATCAGAATAGTGAAGTTCGTTTTTATCACGGCGAGCACCCTTAGCAATTGAAATTACCGGCTTTTCAATCTTTTTTCTTTTTAAAATTTCCCTAGCTAAATTCAAATGGACTAATCCTCCGTCAATAACCCAAAGATCCGCCTCTGACCAACTATTGTTTAGCCTGCGTTCCAAAACCTCTTTCATCGCAGCAATATCGTTAGTAGCCAAAAGACTCTTAACTTTAAACTTTCTGTATTCGTAAGTATCTGGCTTGCCATTTGAAATAACCGACATTGATCCAACATTATATTGACCACTTATGTTTGAAATATCAAAACATTCAATTCGCTTAAACATTATTTTAGAACTCTCGAATCTATCATCTCTAAGGCCAAGAGCTATCTCATTCAAATGATTTAGGCCATAGACTTTATTTCTTACAATTGCAGCCCGTTCAAATTCTTTATTTTTGCTAAATGCTGTCATTTCTTTGACTAGTTGACTATAAATCTGTTTTTTTCTTCCCCTTAGAAAATTTTTTAAATATGTAATATTTTTATTGTATGCAGCCTTATTAACCCACTTAGCACAGGGACCGGAGCAAACCCTTATGTCTCCATACAAACAAGCCTGACACTTTTTTTCATAACTCGCGTACTTTGTGGCAGAACAATCTCGATAAGGAAAAACCTTTCGTAAATATTTCAAAGAACTCTTTAACAGCTCTCCCGCAGGATACGGTCCAAAATAGGTATTCACTTTATCATCTGAAAGCTCGTAATCCTTAAATCGCATCGTCGTCACACATGGATAATCTTCCCGAGTAATCTTTATCATCAAAAAAGATTTATCATCTTTAAGCGCAACATTATATTTAGGACGAATCTTTTTTATCAGTTCCGCTTCAAGCAAAACGGCTTCAATCTCACTCTCAGTTTCATATACCTTTATCTTTACAGCTTGCCTTACCATAAGATCTATGGCAGGTCCCCTTCCGATCTCAACAGCAAAATATGATTTTATACGATTCTTAAGATTCTTAGCTTTCCCGATATATAAAACATCCCCGTTTTTATCTAGAAACTGATAAATACCCGGGGACTTTTCTATTTCAGAAATTTTGTCTTTTTTATAAATTTTCATTTATTAATTTAACAATCTCTCCCTCTTTTACAATTTGCACCTCTTTTGAATCCCTGCGGGAGAATTCAATCCCACCCTTTTCCAAAGATTTCTCCGAAATGATTAATCTTATTGGACAACCGATCAAGTCAGCATCTGCAAATTTTTCGCCAGCAGTAACATCTTCACGATCATCGTAAAGCACCTCAACACCTTTTTGTATGAGCTCGTCATATATTTTATCACATTCTATATTCTTACCCAAACTAATCAAATTGACTTGAAACGGAGCTACATTTGACGGCCAAATTATGCCCTTTGAATCGTTATAAACTTCAACAATCGTGGCCATCGTTCGTCCAACGCCAATACCATAACAACCCATATAAAATGGTTTTTCTTTACCATCGTCGTCTGTGTATACAGCGCCCTTCATTTTGTCAGTATAATGATAGCCGAGTTGAAAAATATTACCAACCTCAATTCCCTTTTTCTCAATAAGCTTGCTACCTGCCAAAGACTCATAATCTGCTTTCACCAAAGCTATGTCTCCCTCTATATCGGCCGTATAATCACGATCAATATTCATATTCAAAAGATCGATATTCTTAGCGTTACTTCCGCCATAAGCGTTTACCATAGTTCTTAAGGAATCATCAGCAACAATAACCAGATCAACCGACTTAGCAGTATTGTCTTTTATGCCAACCGGGGAGATAAATCCTGGCTCAGAAAATATTTGTTCTTTGATCTCTTCATCAGTAGCTGTTCTGAGTGTCATCGCTCCACAGACATGCTTGAGCTTAACCTCATTCACATCATAATCGCCTCGAATTATTGCAAGCACATATCTGCCGTTTTCATCCACAAAAAGAACGTCTTTAATTTGTTGCCATAAAGGAAGATTATGAAAATCAACACCATCCTGCATAGTAGTGCCACGAACAGCTTCCACCTTTTCAATCGCTTTTGGCTCTTCGCCAATATTTTTTCTCTCTTTTACAAACTTTGCCACATCTTCATGAGCGGCATAACTCCCATCAGAGGAAACAAAAAACTTACTTTCGCCTATCCCAGCCTCAACAATAAATTCATGGCAGTACTCCCCACCAATATAACCGTTGTCTGATTCTACTATAGCGGTCTTTAGTCCAATTCGTTCAAATATTTTAGTGTAGGTTTTCTTCATCTTTTCATATTCAATTTTGAACTCTTGTTCATTCTTATCAAAAGAATATGCATCTTTCATTATGAATTCTCTAACACGCAATAAACCTCCGCGGGCCCTCATCTCATCACGAAATTTCGGAGAAAATTGATATAAGTTGAAAGGAAGATCTCGATAACTCAATGAGTATTTACGCACTAAATCCACAAACATCTCCTCCGCTGTCCCGCCAAGAGCAAATTCTCCCCCTCGACGATCCTTAACTTTCATCAGCTCAAAACCAGCGGTGTTAGTTCTATTTGTTTCCTGCCAAAGCTCTAATGGATGCAAAATAGGGGCAATCATTTCCTGGCTTCCGGCAGCGTCCATCTCTTCTTTTATAATGCTAATCAGTTTTTGTTGGACTTTGTTACCAATTGGTAAAAAATAAAATCTACCTGCCGCTGATTCCTGTATGAAACCACCCTGTTTCAAAAATTTTGCTGAGACACTCTTATCTTTATCGGAAAAAGACTTTGTTGTCTTCAAAAAATATTTACTTCTTTTCATATTCCTCCCTGCCTAAAATAGTTTAAGAATGTCTTTGTAGGTCACAAGCAAAATCAAAGCGATTAATAGCACGAATCCAGCTGTGTGGATAATATTTTCAATTCTCTCTTTTACAACTTTTTTTCTAGCAACAATTTCTGCCAAGATAAATATAATCCTACCACCGTCCAGCGCAGGGAATGGCAAGATATTCAACAAAGCTAAGTTTACAGAAAGCAGAGCCACAAATTGTAGGACCGCCATTACCCCAGCTTTAACTGCAAGTCCTGTATAAGTGTATATTGCAACCGGTCCGCCAACCTCCTCAGAAACCTTACCACTGACAAAAAGCTTAGCAAAGAATGATTTCAAAAAGTCAAAGGTTAATTCAACTATTTTAGCGGTCTCTCTAAGTGCGACATACGGCGCCTTATACCAAGGCACGCGGATAATTGTTTTATCTACCAAGACTACTCCAAGAGGAGCATCTTTCTCGCCTTGCAACGTAATGTCCACACTTTTTAATTCCTTAGAATTTTCAGGAATTACGTTCAGCTTAATCGTCTGTCCATAATGAGATTTTGTAAATTTAGATAAATCGCTAATCGTATTGAAAGTAAAAATTTCACCATTTAATTCAGCACCCTTTATAATGCTCCCAGCCTTAAGATCTACCTTTGAAGCAGGAGAATCTTTTACAATATCAGCCAAAATTACCTCTGAAGACAACTTTTTACCCGGAATTGTATCTGGATCAGATACTAGCGGAGACATACCGACAGCAAAACCGATCGTTAAAAGTACCCAAGCCAATACTAAGTTCATCAAAACACCTGACACTGAGATCATAAATCTCTTACCAGGCTTTTGGTTCTCAAATGCTCTTGGACTTTTGCTCTCTTCGAGCTCACCAAGCATTTTGACATAACCACCTAGGGGGATAGCGTTTATTGAATAATTTGTTTCACCCTTTTTCTTAGTCCAAATTCTTGGAGGAAAACCAAAGGCAAACTCTAAAACTTTTACTCCCGCTTTTTTGGCAGCAATAAAATGACCGAGCTCATGTACAAGAACCAAAATACCCAGAACAATAATAAAAGTAATTGTTGTTAATATCATTGCTTAAATCTTCATTATTTCAGCTTCTTTGGCCGAAACAATCTTATCAACTTCGCCGTTAATCTTTTCTGTTAGTTCATTCAGCCTTTTTTCAGCTCTGAATTTATCATCTTCGGTCGCATCACCTTTTTTCTCAAGTTCCTGTGTCTTGCTCCAAGCATCACCTCTTGAATTTCTAATCGCAACCTTAACCTCTTCCCCCACTCTCTTAATCTGTCGAGCCAACTCAATTCTTCTCTCTTCATTTAAAGCTGGAATGTTTAAACGTACAAAGTTACCATCGTTTATAGGGTTCAAGCCAATATCACTATTTCTTATAGCACTTTCAATATCACCGATTGAACCACGATCAAATGGCTTAATCTGAATTAGACTTGGCTCTGGCACAGTGATGGTTGCGACCTCTTTCAGAGACATCGTTGCGCCGTAGTACGCAACCCTTATGTCTTCTACTAAACTGGCATTCGCCCGACCAGTTCTTATTTTCGTAAGCTCGTCTTTTAGGTGATCAACAGCAGAGGCCATTTTCTTCTCTGCTTCTTTAATCAGGTTCTCTACCATAAAAACCTCACTTATTTAAAATTATTTAATTAGATCTTACCACTTTAAGCACCTAGCTCAAAACGTGCAAACCTACCAATTATGATATTTTCACCGATTTTCGCAATCAAACCCGTCAAAAGATCTCCGATTGTTTTGTCAGGATCTTTAATAAATGGTTGTTCCAAAAGACAGATTTCTTCAAAATACTTTCCGAGCTTACCTTCAACAATTTTCTCAGCAATATTCTCCGGTTTCCCAGTAGCCTTCACCTGTTCAATTAAGCTAGTTTTTTCTTTTTCAATTTCGTTAGCTGGAACTTCAGTTTTAGAAATGTATTTTGGATTCATCGCCGCAATATGAAGTGCCACGTCATGCACAAATTCCTTAAAATCATCATTTTTAGCCACAAAATCTGTTTCGGTCAAAACCTCTAGCAAAACTCCGATCTTACCATCGTGTACATAAGTTTCGATTAGTCCCGATTTTGTTTCTCTCTCCGATTTCTTTGCAGCCTTAGCAAATCCTTTTTTCTTCAAAACTTCGATTGCTTTTTCTTCATCACCATCTGCTTCAATTAAAGCAGCCTTGCACTCCATCATTGGAAGACCAGTTTTATTTCTTAGAGATGCAATTTCTGATACAGTAATAGCCATATTTATCCTCTCTTGTGTTTAATTAAGTACTCCGATACAAATTAGCAATTGTTTTTGTTTAATATTGTATCTCTTCCCCTTGCCATATACTCTATACTATATACTAAATACTATTTTTACTGTTTCTGAACCAATCCCTTGTTCTCTTTTACAACGCGCGAGAATAGATCTGTCAAAAGTTGTAGTGATTTTGTTGCGTCATCATTTGCTGGAACGGGGTAGTCAACAAGATTCGGGTCTGCGTTTGTATCAACAACAGCGATTGTTGTAACTCCGCAAGATCCAGCTTCTTTAATAGCATTTTTTTCGTCATGTGCACCGATTAGGACAAGTACTTCCGGCTTATCGTTTAAATTAATCAAACCGCCAACAAGTTTCTCTGCTTTATCGATCTCTTTTTGTAGTTTTACTCTGTCTCTTTTCTTCATATCTTCAAATTCAGCGCTAGTCAACATGATTTTTGACTTCTCGAGTTTTTTAATAGCCTTCTGAACAGTTTGGAAATTTGTAATCAAACCGCCAAGCCAACGAGTGGTTACATACGAGACACCGGCATCGATTGCAGCTTTTTTTACAATTTCTGCAGCCTGTTTCTTTGTGCCGACGAAAACGATTCTTCTGTTTTCTCTTGCTGCATTCGCCAAAAAGGCTACAGCCTTTTCTAACTGCGCTTGAGTTTTCTCAAGGTCAATAACGTGGACCCCAGATTTAGCAGTGAAAATAAATTCACCCATTTTCGGATTCCATCTTGCTGTTTTGTGTCCAAAATGAACACCTGCTTCGAGCATCTCTCGAAGAGTTGGGACTTTTACCATAACAATTCTCCTTATTTTCATTCCGCCTTGACGGAATCCTCTGCCCTACTTGATCCACCCAATGGGCGAACAATAAGTTTGAGAAGGGCATGTGATTTAATAAATACTAACTTAGCCTCATTACTGTATCACATTGATCCCAGAATCGCAAGAGGAAATAGTTCATCAAGTTAAAAAGTTATCAAGTCCATCAAGTAATGTCATTGCGCATTCTGTGTCATCCCGACCTTGCTGGAGGGATCCCTTTGTTCTTTTTCGTAATTTCGTTCAATTCGCCTGCCTGCCGGCAGGCAGGTAATTTCGTAGGAATCCCGCCGTGGCGGGATAAATGACCTACTCCCCGCAAACCGCTTGTCACTTCGTGATCGGCGCTAATTGCGGGGTTTCTTT
>Ga0247841_10005262_pt1 | contig 21172 bp, 32 predicted proteins | sample LaCruzMarch2015__2_FD_192410 | JGI IMG/M metagenome (GOLD analysis project Ga0247841, IMG submission 192410) | Freshwater microbial communities from meromictic Lake La Cruz, Castile-La Mancha, Spain - LaCruzMarch2015_18m | ecosystem: Environmental > Aquatic > Freshwater > Lake | place: Spain... | reverse complement strand
GGAGCATTCCACAACTTACCACCACCACCAGTATTAGGATTAACCATATAAGCTATAGCTGCTCCTACAAATACAGTGGGCGGTACATACCGATACTTATCAAGGGCTGCATCATAAGCTTGCTGCCAGTCAAAATACAGGAGAACACGGTTAGAAGAACAATTAAGATTCTGCTCCCTGTATTCTACAAGATCATTGATGTTATCTACATCAAATGGGTTATCAAGGAACAACCTTGTTCGGACTTCCTCAGCAAGAGCTATGAGTCCCGTGGGCAGAGCCAGGTCTGTCATGGATCCAACATTACCTACTGAAAGGATACCCGCAAAATCAAACAATGCTGTATTACGGCATTTCTGATAAGCAGCCAATATCTGTCCCGCAGTAGGAGTATCATCCAGAACTCCCTTAGTGAGGCTCACTGGATCAAGAGCAGACCCTACAATAGTAGACATAGGCATATGAGTATTATCAAGAGTATTATTATCTACTACCCATATATACTTGGAGTTGCCATTGATACGGTCTTCCAGATAAATACTTCCATAAGAATCTCTCTTAGTAGTAACACGAGAAACCCGGAAATACTCCAAAACAGCATTGGAAGAATCAGTAACAACCACAAGGAATTCATCTGCAGCCATCGGAGGATTATTGACCCTGAAATTGACCAGATCATAATCCGCATATGTCAAAGTAGCTACCTTGATTTCTGAATTACACCAGATACCAGGATTCTCTGCATATATGTGGAATACATGATCAGAACCAGTCACTACTACGGCTGTAGGGTCTACTACACCTGCGGATAAAACATCCGTAGGATCAGCACCCGATACTCCTTCATCCACATTAAAGAGAACACCGCCACATCTGGCAGCAGAACCTACCGCACGTACAGCCAAAACAGACCCGAACTGGGTAATCAGGTTACCTGCCCAATAAAAATTTGAGTCAGGATTTGTTCCGTAGACTTCAACGAAATTGGCAGGAGAGGTAATAATCTGAGGTTCTAGAGACCCTTTTGGGGCTATCCCAGCAATCAACAGGTTATTAGGAGTCCCTGATCCAGCCATCCTTGTCATATCCACTTCTTCAAAAACTACTTTAGGTGAAGGGGGTATTGCCATAATAAATTCCTCCTTATTTTTTGAGGCTCAGTCGGTAAACCACTGATAACCTATTACTAACTATTTATTTGTATTTATAAGATGTAGCTAGATTTGCAGATTCATTACTGCCGTCTGGGTATCCAGAAGGTAATCCTGGATCAGGTGTTCTTTCATCTGGAACCCAAATATCGCCCATATAGAAATTATTATGATTATACACAAAAGTATGTACATATTTAATTAAATCTATAGGAGACCCAGAGTCTCCAGTATCCGTTATATCATACAGCCAACCTTCAAGTTTTAAATCGAATTTCCCTTTAAAATAAGGGACTTTTTCACTTTTCTCTAATGTATATTCATCTGTAATATCTAATTTATAATCAAAATCCATATAACAATTCATTAGAAGACCTGCTGCATCTGATGCATGAACATGAGTTATAGGACTACGATAAAGATTCTTAAAAAGAAAAGATGAGGAATAGTCCATTTGTTCTCTTTTCGTATTCCAAAATATAAAGTTATATGTGAAAATTACCGGATAAAAATTAAACAAAGTAGCAGATGTTTTTTCTTCATCATTATAGTAACCCTCATAAGTATATTCACTAAACATACTAGCAGGGTCCCATCTGTTTGAATCAAAAACATAACCAGATCTCCAGAAAGATATGAAAGAAAAAGTATCTTGATTAGTGAGCTTGTCTACAATCCGCTTTCTTTCAAATAAGTCTTCTGGCATGAATTCAACAGGGATACTAGGAGATGCATAAACACCTCCTACTCTTGCAGCCAAACCCATGTCAAAATCAATAATAGGCATTTATTTTTTCTTTAAAGCCTTTAAGTAATTTATAATCTCAGAAGCATCCACCTTGCCGTCTTTTTCAGTAACTTCAAAATCATCTTTTAAAGTCACCTTCTGTCTGTCTTTCAAAGGAATGTCTGCTGTAAACACATAATGATTAGTTACAGTGTCTTTCTTATATGTAAAGGTATTTGTACCTTGCTTGTCTACAGTACCCGAATTGTAGAAATCCTTTGTCCAGAATTTGCCAAAGCCAGGGACGGTGATATAAACTCCCTGATATTTGTCAAATTCACGATGGGTACATCCTTTGAAGCCAGCTTTGCCTAACTGAGCACATACTTTATCATAGAACTTAGTATCATAATCCTGATCAGGCTCACCTGTTTCTATAATATTTAATAGGTCTTTGGCTTTGCTCATAAAAGGCTCCTTACATATAACCTTGTGTCAGGAAATCACTTTCATCTTCCTCTTCAGCTTTCTTATATTTATCTTCACACTTGTCATAACCTTCACAGGACATACACTCATACTTCTTGTCCTCACACTCAGTTATAACCTTGTCCATTTCCAGAATCTGACGAGCCTTGGATACACCTTCTTCCAAACTCTCTTTCTTAAGCTCCCCTTCAGGTTCCTCTTCCTTCTCTTTCTCCCAGTCAATCTTATAATCATCCTCTTCTGGGGAAGGCTCAGGTGGGGCTTCTGCCTTGTCAGTCATATCACCTAGACCACCAAGATCAGGCTCAGCTGCACCAGTACCATCAAGAGTGATATCTATATTGCCATCATCTCCAATGGACAACTGGACATCCCCTTTGCTGACGGTAATAGGGCCATCCTTCTCAATCCTGACAGTAGGAGCAAGGGTAGTACCACCTAGACCAAATTCATCTTCAGGAGGCTCTGGGGTAGCTCCAAGATCAAGCTCATCTTCTCCGGTAGCAGTGTCATCGATCACATTAGGGTCAGCCGTAGCATCTTTCTCGTCATCGGTGAGATCACCACTGGCATCAACACCTGCTTCACCGATCAGATTAAGAGCCTCTTCTACAAATCTCTTAGCTCTCGTCATTTTCATATCCTCCTAAATTTTCTTTTCTTATTTTAGATGAAATCACTTGCATGTGGACTTTCATCTTTAGAATCACCATGTTTCCTAATAAAATCAGCTATAGAAGAAACTAGCTCCTCGTCATCCCCATAAATTCCAATATAACTAGCATAACCTTTCTCTATTCCTCTTATATTATCACCTCTGGCAAACTTTCCAGTTATAGGATCATTTCCTGTGTGAATTTTTATAAAGCTCCGCTGGTGAAAACCCCTGAACTTGTTCAGGGGATGAAACCAGTAAATCAGTAAAATTATAGAAGTTTTTAACGGTTTTAATGACCCCTGAACTTCTATCATAAACAGGTAGATTTCCTTCGAGGTTGTTATCAGAGGTTTTTAAACTATGCACACTAGGGACTCGGTAGAGCCATATATCCTTGTTTAATGCATAATCACAGTTGCTACAGACTTGGAAAGCATCTGTAGGTGTGTATGTATTTCTCTCTGATAACTTCTGCATACATTAGCCCCTTATTGCTAATTTAAGCCCTCTAATCAACCTTTTGTGATAAATCACGTATTTGAGTATTACTACTCAAGCCCCTTAACTTGTTAAGGGGTGGTTGACTATTTCTGTTAATCAATAATAAATATTCCAAACAAAAATTATATTTCTAGATTCAATTTTTGGCATTGATGGGAAAGTGACTTTTGCATACATATTGAATCCTGTATTCAATCCACCTCCATTGCTAGGAGCTGTGAATAATGCAGCCTCATTAACAATATATCCATTGCAATCTTGGGCTGTCAATGTAATAGTTATTTGCGCAATTAAGTATGCATTATCATTATTTTCATCTTGAACAAAAATTGGATCGCTATCAAAAAGTTTCTTATAACATCCACTACCAGCTCGAAAATCTCCATAATGAAGATCTTCATCTTCTGTTATAAAAGGAAATTCACTGTTCAAACTTATGTCATTATTTGTTGGTGAAATCGGATCAAATGGATTTCCAACTGGGCACCCACCATATCCAACACCGAACCAGCACAACCAGTCTGATGAAAGAGGTAAAATACTAGTATTATCTATATTCATAGCTCTAGAAACAAGCCATTCTCTTCCAAGATAAACAACCAAATTGCTCTTTGATACAAGTTTTACATTTCCATTTTCATCTTCTTCATAAATTTCAACATGCCCTTGTGGTTTACAATTATTTTCTTTTTGGCATGATCGGATAAGGTTTGCATCAAGAGCCTCACCATATTTTTCATTTACGATAATTTTGACTTCTTCTGACATTTATAGCTTCCTCATAAAAGCAACCTTTAATTTTTAATTTGTTCTCTTTTTGAACAGGTATCATTTTTGAATGATCTCTAGGTAATTTTCAAGAACACTTTGATCTTTTGCTTTAAAAAATTTGTAAACATTCTTTCTTTTTTGTTGTGTATTTCTTGAAACAATAGCCATATTTATGAAAAAATATTTTCCTTTGAGACGTTTTCCCTTAAAAACCACAGTCATACTAGCATTTGAGAATTTGATTATATCACATTTTCCAGAATCTAATTTTTTGATTGTTCCTGCGCCATATTCATTATCAGGAATAGTGCCTGTAAATAGAGCATTTTCGCGATTATGGTCAGATGTTCTAGTTATGTATTTAACGACACCTGGTTTATCCGAAGGAAATTCATTCATTGCAAAAGATGCCCAATTTTGGCTTGAAGGCATCTGAAATCTCAAGTCAAAATGAAGTCCTCGTTTTTTTGCTTTATGTTCAAATATTGCAAACTCACTCTTGGTCATTTAAAATCCTTCCAATCTCTTTTTATATTTTGTTCTGAACTATTTTAATAAACAAAATACTATATATATAAATTAACAATAATGAAGAAACTGTGAAAGTTTTCGCCCGGGGAAACCCAGCAAATTTTTTGAGGAAAAAATTATGAAAAAGAAAAAAGAAAAAACAAAAGTGCGTGATTGGATTGCTGTTCATGCGCATTTTCGAAAAATCTGGATCAAAAGGAATGATAAAAGGGTCATTCCCAGACAAAGAAAAAACGCCAACTCCGAGGAGCAGTAGTTTCACCTATTGTTCTACTGCTTCCATTGTTCCACTGAGGAGGGATACCAATTGCCCGGTATCCCTTCTCTTTCTATGTTTTATATTCCAAAAACTGGAGGTAAATATGGTAGAGGAACAAAGTTACAAAAGGTTTAATGCCATCAAATTTCCTGATGGTAAAATTGGAATTCCTGACTACAAACCTACAGGTTCCCATTTGTTAATTGTTGGGAATGAGGGGTGTATAAGGATGGATACAAATAGTGTAGTATGGACCAATGGCAAGAACATCAAAAAAGGTCCAGGAATTCAAACAGACTACGTAAGGGGGGCGCTGTTTGAAACAAGGAAGAGAAGGAAAGCGTTTGGAATTTCGAAACAGGGAAAAGATGCATTAATAAGAATCCAATGTCCAATAGGAACAGATTTAAGCAATCTACAATTAAAATCAAAATATACAAAGATAACAACAGGAGATATTCAAATTTCATACTTTGTGTTAGAATCGGAGGTCGTTGGTTTGAAGACAGAAGAGAAATGCATTAGCATAATGAAGAAGTCATCGAGTTCGGAATCCTCACAAGTATTTTCAAAAGAGGAATACGACAGATTATAAAACCCCTTGCAGGACGTGGTGGGACAAAATCCCACCACAACTTTAAAAAAGGAGAATTTATGAAAATATACAAAATAGAAAATGAAAACATTTTTTTAGTCGACCAAAAGAAAAAAGACCGTTTTTATTTTACAATAAAAACAGAAGAAAAAGAATTAAGGAGTGTATGTGATGGTTGTTGCAAAAAATTTCAAACAGAAACATCTCTAGAATCTGACGATATTATAGATGTTGTGTGGAATCCAAACAAAAATCCATACATTCTTAACATCGAAGAAAAAATGAAAAAAACAATCATCAAATCTATGAAAGATTATATACATTCTTTAATTACATCTGAGATAACAAAAGATGCATATTATGCTTTCAAACTTCATAAAATGTTTTCACCAATAAAAGACGGAACGTTATGCCCCACCTGCAAAGAAAAGGCATCTACACTCAAAAAGAAAATTGAATTGTACGATGCACATCTTTAATAAAAAATAAGGGGGCATTGAATGCCCCCAACAAATTTACTTTCTTTCAAACAAAGGTTTTTCTATTTTTTTAACTTTAGGTTCAATTTTATGATGATAGTTTTTCCAATCATCTTCAATTTCATCGAATACTTGGAATTTCGCCTCATAGTTATACAATAAACCATTACTTCCAAGACATGCACTGATGTAGTAACCACCGATAGTTGGGGTTAATCCTAGTCTCTTCAAGTAGTTTGTTGTTCCTTCGAAACATCCACATTGTGCCCCAAAAATACTTCCGAACATTGCTTGAACTTGTGTGTGTAAATGGCCTTGAAAGACGAATCGAATACTTGGTTTTTCTTTGAATCCCCAAGCCATTTTTCTTAGTTCAACATACGATATTTGTTCAATATTTTTCTGGAGTTTGTAGGAATATGCATATGGACAACCACCTGTTGGGTGAACCATTTTTGCATCAACATTATTTAATATTGGAACATCTGCATCATCAAATCCAATATAATGAAAATCTGATCTCTGATTTGCAATAGATTGAACAATATTATACCCACCATTTTTTATAAATGAATAATCATGATTTCCACCTAACATATACCATTCAAATCCTTCAGGTATATTTGCCAAAACACTTTGAGCTTGTTCATCAGCTGTTACAGCATACAAATCATTTATTTGACCAGAATACACACCAACCCCAGCAACTACATCACCAGGAACAAGAATATGTTTTATTCCTCTTTCTCTTGCAACCTCACAGAATTCTTTAAGTGCTGTTATTTGACAAGATTTAGAACCGAAATGAAGATCAGAAGCAACAGCAAATTTAACTTCAGTTGTACCTATTTGTGTTATTCTTTTTTCTGCAACTGGTGTAGACTTATTAATATAAACTTGGTGACCATCAGTTATTATTTCAGTTCCTAAACTCTTGTGATAATGAATTAGAGCTTCGATTGTTGCTGGAGTACAATTAAGAATGTTACACAAATGAATCAATTTAATACTTGAATTACTTTTTACAATCTTCAAAAAGGCTTCTTCGATATTGGAAACATCAACTTTTGAAACTTTTACATCTAACTTTCTTCTATACTTCCCCATGTAAGAATTAAAAGTTTTTCTATCTGCAGTATACCCTCTAAGTTTGGCCCCTGCATAAATTTCAGTTGGAGACTTCCCTTCCGACAATGACTTTAAAACGTACTCATTTACTTCTCTAGGATAATTGTAACGACTCATAAGCACACCTCACATTTCTGAATTTTTAATTTGTTATAATTGATAAAAAATAAATCCTGCTTACATAGTCGTTTTAAAACAAGACAATCCTATATATATTAATTGTTGATAAAACGAAAGAAGGAGAACAACTATGAAATTTATAAGATGTCTAACACATCGAAGAGAAGTAGTATATCTGAAGATTTCAGAAATAATTAAAGTAGAGGAAGTAGAGGATGCTCCATTCAATTTCTATATCTCCATTAGAGATTCCTACAATGGAGCAGTTGAAGTTGTAGAGGCCTATCCTAGTTCGGATGTTATAAATTCTGCAAGGAAATTTGTGGAATATTTAGAAAAAGAAGAATCGTAAAGATTCTTTTTTAGAAAACAAATATTTTTATTTAAAACAAAAATTCAAGGAGGAAATATGAATCATGGTATTTATTTAGACAGAGACGATGGGTGTTTTATTGCCCAATTTGAAAGAATGGGTGATTCAGAATACAGACCAGTAAGAACAACTGGAAGAATTAATGCTTCAAATTTTTACAAAATTTTCAATCCATCAGCATTATCACTTTTACCTTTGAATTGCAGATTTGCAGATACTATTGGTGGTAATATGAGATTTGTAATTGAAAATCCTCCTCAATACAGAACTTTAAATTTTGAATGGATTTTTGATCATGAGTTAACAAGACTGAAAGAAAGTGGCGAAGACATCAAATATGGATACACAAGTGATTGGATAGCAAAGATTAAAGAAGAAAAAGTTTCCCTAAGACTTTATTTTCCTTATGTTATTTTTATTATTACTATTAGTAAGGGGGATTATGGAATAGGCGCAAATCTTATGATTTTTTACAACATTAAACCTTTGAGATCTTTTAATGATCCATTAATTTATGCAAATCTTCCAAACATATTTGATACAGATATGGTATGTGCTGGAAATTCTTCCACTACTTGGAAGTCAAATGATATTCAGTCATCTCTTGAATCAATAGTTTCTTCATTCTGGACATCATCATTCAATCATGAAGCAAACAGCAGATTCAATATGTATTCTACATCTCCTATGACTATTTTAAGATGGGCTGCGATGTCTAAAACAAATCCGAGTGGAATTTTTGATCCAAGTCTTTGGAAATTTTCTAGTAGAACACTCAACGATATTTTATTGTGTGATAATATTTATCCAAATACTGCTTTTGACACAATATATGAAAGTGGAAAAACCGTTTTTTCTGGTCTTTTGACATCACAAACGAAAGCACATAATTATATTTTGCCAAATGGATCACATTGTCTAAAAATACTGAATGTTGGTGATAGAATTAAATTTAAAGGAAAAATATTTTATATTGAACAGTTTCCAATAAATTCAGATCATGTTATGGTGAAAGATTCACTAGAAGGTAAAAAAACAAAAGAAGTTGGTTTGCATGATATAAGTTTGGAAGAAGCAGAACTTACATCAGCAGAACTTAATACTTTTAATGGCAAAAAAATAGAAGTCAAAGCTGGTGATATTATCAAAGATGATCTTCAGTATATGCAAATTCTAGCGATATATAAAGATTTCTTTGGCAACATTGAAATTTCAACAGATATGAAAACAATAGATATTACAAATTCTAAAGAAAAGGATCAAACTTTATATAAACTTATTGATTTATCAAAAGGAATTACTGTCGGAAGCAGAGTCATTGAACTTAATCCAACCTTCAGATTAGTTAATAGAATGACACATACAAATGGTTGCATCGGAATTTATACAATTTCTTCGTGTCATCCAGAAAAATTTTCATGTAGATCTGGAAAAATTATTATTTCAATGTCTGATGGTAATGTATTTGATACGCAACATATTGCTTCAGGAACCATAGACATAGTTGACACAAGTTCAATTGATGAACTTCCATTTATGAAAACATTACTTATTGGTGAGACAGTAGCAATTGGCCCAATGAATGTAGACTTTAACAACTACAAAGTCTTTTTAAAAGAGTGGAAAAATTTAACAACAAAGGAAGTAAAAACTTTTAAGGATGGATATCAGGGAATAAATTATTTATTCCCAGAAGAAAGCACTTCTTTACATATTCCGTCTCTCTTTGGAAAAGACATAAATTTCAAGGTAGGGGATACAGTTGCTTATGGAAGTAGTGAAAGTTATACACTAAAAATTATTACTGGATTTTTAAAGAGTACTGATAATAGAACACTTTCTATCGGTCTCGCAGATACCATAGAAGGAACACCAGAATTCGAGCCTTATCTTTGTGACAATGGATTTGTTGCACAAAAAAATAAATGCAATCTTTATGGTGTTTATGTAAAAGGCATGGAATTAATCAGAAAAATTGATTTATCTATGTTTGGAAGACATATTAAGGTTGCGGTTTCAAAAATTCCTGGTCTTCCAAAAGGAACACAGTGTAAAATTATTGGTGAATTCACAGATTGTTTTGGTGAAATTCTTCTCCTTCATAATGGATACACCATAAGAAAATCTGATATTGGAACACTTTTCAAATTGTTAGAGACAACCAGTAGGGAATATTATGAAATAACACCTACTCAATTGGGTGGGGAAATAAGAATTTCTGTAGGAGATAAATTCCAGCAGCGCTGGGCATCCACTAATTATGTTCTTCTGCCTAGCAGAAATGAAAGAGGTCGATATTTTTCAATACCCGGGCTTGATGGATATTGTGGTAATGAACACAGATTATCTCAGGCAAAAATTTCAGGGTTTGTATCTCCTAGAATTCAAAATCTTCCAGATCTTATTAAAAAGAGAAATATCTTATATCCTCCGGTAAGAAATAATTATCCAACACCAGAATCTTTTGGTTACTACTCAATTTATGAAAGGAGCTAAAAATGTTTAAAGTATTTTTAAACGATGGTAAAAACGTGATGCCAAAAGATGATGTTTTTTACATTATTGGCAAAAAAGGTGTTTTTCTCAGAAAAAAACTTGGACTGGTTGATGCATTGGTTCCAGTTAAACAACTTTCTTTTCTTGAAGATGTTCAACCATTTGTAAATTTAATGTTACCAAAACTGAAAAAGAATATTGTTGGGCAGGTTGCTGGATTCTTCAGAGCAGTTTATAATGAATATAGATACGAGGCTGTTGTAATGATTTATTTGAATGAGGATCGAAAGAATTATACAATTCATGTTCCTCCTCAAAAAGTTACTGCTGCAAGTGCATCTTATATGAGAAATGCAGCATTTACAGACAAAACACTTGTTTGCTCAATTCATAGTCATGCCTCAATGTCTGCATTTCATTCTGGAACTGACGTTGCTGATGAAGAATCTTTTGATGGGCTGCATGTTACTTTTGGAAATATGGATGAAGATCCACAAATGACTATTGCAGCAAGTGCAGCAGCCAATGGTGAAAGATGTATTGTTCTTCCTGAGCAATATCTTGATGTTAAATTGATAGGCGACGCTGCTGAAGAACCTGAAGTTGACGAAACATCAACAAATTATCAAAAAAATAAGCATCTCGTAAAATATTATTTCAAAAAGACGCCAAGATACGAAATCCTTAGCAGACCATTTCCAAAAGAGTGGATGAATTTTGTTGAGGGAACGAAATGGACACCGAGTGTCTATTCATATGCACGTACAAATTGGTGGGATGAGCGTAGCTACAAAAAATCAAAAGGTTTACCATTTGATGAAGAGGTAAAAAGACCTTTTGTAATTACACCACAAACACCACGGGTTCCAAAAACAAAAGAGGTATTTGATCCATGCAAAGAATGTATTTTTTCTGACAAAAAAGCAACATGCTATTGTGATGGGCATCCAAAGCTTGCCGCAGATGCAGAACTATCAATGACAAAAGATGAGTACACAAATCCTGACTATTTAATTGGTAATGAAGATTTTACGAGGGAAGAACTATTAAAAATGTATGGATTTTCAGATGACGAAATATTAAAAGGATATTAAAAAGAAAGGGGGATACGTGGAGAAAATTAAAAACGTTTCAATCATTGGATTAGGAGGTGTAGGATCTATACTATCAAATTACGTTTCTAAGTTTCTTGAACACAAAAGGGATTTTACAACAATTAAACTAGTTGACGGCGATGAATTTGAATTGAAGAATCTTGAAAGGCAAGAATTCACTGAGTTAGAGAACAAGGCTATTGCCAAAACGAAGGAGTTATCCTCAAAGTTCAAAAACTTACATTTTGAATCAATGCCAAATTTCATTGACGCCGAAAACACAAAAGACCTGGACTGTTCCGATATTATTTTTGTTTGTGTAGATAATCACCGTACACGGAAAATCATTGATGAATATGCACATTCTAGAGAGAATGTATGCATAATATCCGGCGGTAATGAATACACAGATGGGAACGTCCAGGTCTATATTAGAAAAGGCAGCAAGGACATGACTCCTTCTCTATCTGATTATCATCCAGAAATTGAGAATCCTGCAGATAAACATCCTGGTGAAATGTCTTGTGAGGAGTTAATGAACAGTGAGCCACAGCTATTATTTACTAATATGTCTGTAGCCACTATGATGCTTTGGTCTTTTTATAATCATTGCGTTATGGATAATCATGAAAAGTCCGAAGTTTATTTTGACATGGTTTCAATGAAAGCAGATTCAAAAGCAAGAAAAGTTAAAACATTGTAAAAACAAAAAAGTAAAAAGGAGAATAGTTATGACATTTGTAAGAAGAGAATTAGCGGAAAAAAGCAAATCAGAGTTGAAGGACATTTGTGATGATCTTGGAATTTATTACAGGGCAAAATCAACCAATGATTTTCTTGTCAATTTGATTCTTAACCATCAGGCTCTTGAAGAAGATGATGCATCAATGGATACATCAAATGATTCTGAGCCAAGTTCTGGATCCAGTGATTCAGTCTCTTACCTCAATGCAGGATTGGCAGCAGTTCGCGAAGAAGATGGTTCTGTCAATGCACTTATTTATGTAACATGTGGTGCATCAACAGGAAACTTCCCGATAGTTGGCAAATCAGTTGCAGCAGCAGGGGAACTTCTCAGGGAAGCTCTAAACATTGACATTTCTTCAACACCAATTGTCAATGGTGCAAGGGTTTCATGGGATTACGTAGTAGAGGAAGGCGATTCACTAGAGTTCACAAAACCTTCTGGAAGAAAGGGATAATTATAAAGGGGGAGAAATCCCCCTATTCCCCAAGTGTTTTATTTTTTTTGCTTAAATAATTTATAACATAATCATCAACAGATTCTTCAATTGTCATCATTTCTTTATTATAACCAGTATTTCTTAACTTCGATATATCTGCACATGTATAATTTTGATAATCAAAATTGTCGTGATCTATGAATTCAATCTTCTTTTCTTTATTCATAGATTTACAAACACAATCGACAAGTTTATTAAAACTATTCGCAACACCTGTGCCAATATTGAAAAGCCCATTTGCATTTTCATTAAATATAAGAAACATTATTATGTCAACAACATCCTTAATATAAATGAAGTCTCTTTGTTGTTCACCATCATTCACACCTTCTTTATTTGACTTGAAAACTGTTATATGTTCATCTTTCTGGAGTCTCTGGAAGGATTTATAGACGAGACCTGTCATATGATCCTTGTGGTATTCATTGGGTCCAAAAACATTGAAAAACTTGAGTCCTGTGACCTTATTCACTATTTTTGTTTTTAACATCCATACATCAAATGAGTGTTTTGAATTAGCATATAAATTAAGAGGTTTTAATAATAACGTAGTATTGTCGTCATCACTAAATCCAAATTCTCCATCACCATATGTCGCAGCCGATGATGCATAAATAAATTTTATATCAAAACATGCACAGAATTTTGCAATAGATTTTGACGCATCAAAGTTTTCTCTTTTTATCAATTGTTCATCTGTAATATCTGTTGATGAGATTGCCCCCATATGAATTATATGACTAACTTTAGAAAAAATTCTAGATTCATTTAAATTGCTCATGAACAGTTCTTTATCTATACATCCTTTAAATTTCAATCCTACTAAATTTTTAATCTTTTGACTAGTGATATTCTTCAAATTATCAACAATTAAAATATCTTCATATCCTAATTTATTTAACCCCCATATTATCGCACTTCCAATAAATCCCAATCCACCAGTAACGATAATCATTATTCTACCTCTCGGTGTAACAGTTATTTGTATTTTGTTCCTTAGTTTTCTATATATATTAATTATCAGAAATAAAGATCAACGAAGAAAGGAGAGAAAAAATGCTTGCACTAACTATGGTCCTGCAACAAAAGTTGTCTCATAGGTTGAATCAAAAGATGAGATTAGAGTTGAGGGTGGATTGCAGAGTTTGTGGCGAAAACATTGGTGAGGCGCCTCTATCCGAAAGGATGATAGAAAATGTTACACATCTGAGTCAGGGAGGATCTTTTACGGATATTTGCCCCAACTGTTTCACGCTTTGTGTTGGGGACAACGAACAAGTAATTAAAGAATGGAACAGGATTGGGGAAGATCCTGTAGAACTTGTCAGGTTTGCAAAAAGACTAAAAGGAGAATATGATGAAGAAAGGTAAATACATAGTTAAAATAGAAAAAGGAAATCTACAATCATTACTTACAGTGTTTGCCCCAACTGACAAACCAATTCCAGGAATGATTAAAGCTCTAGCCCCACACAGGCAAAGCTACGACGACAAAATGCTTATTCCTAGAAATCTAAGCAATCGAGACATCGTGGATTTGTTGTTCTTTGGTCAGGAGATATCAATCAACCAATTAAATAGCGAAAAAATTGAAGTGGAAGTGTTTGACGATGAGGTAAACTTCCACTGAGCAATGAAAACAGATGGTTACACACATCTGTTTTTGTCTAATATATTTTTTTTCTAAAAATAATACTAAGAAGAGATAATTTATTATCTCATACAATATATAGTATTAAATTGTGTAGTTATATATATTAATTATTGAAGAAAGGGGATTTATAAAATTTTATTTTAAGGGGGAAAAGAAATGTTTAAAAATGTTGAAGAAGAAAAAAGAAAGTCGAAAAGAATTAAAACAAAAGATTTGTTTGGATTTTTTCAAACGGAGGATGGCAGATACGAATGTGAAATAATAGATATTTCAGAAGGGGGGCTTCGATTTAAAATTGCTTCTGGTAATATTTCAGAGCTTATTTCATTTTCAGAAAATCAAGTATTGGTTGATATATCCCCAATCAATGAAAATGGAAATTTTGCTTGGGGGTACGGATTAATAAGAGACTTCTTAGATCAGATATGCTCAATTGAATTTTATGCAGCTAACACTCAAAAAATAAAAGAGTTGATAGCTAAAGAAAGTTTAAAAGAGAAAATGAGAAATTCTATAGAAGAATCAGTTAAATCATCCGCAGAAAGAAAAATGACTCGGAAAAAAGCTATACTTGAACTTGATAGGTTATTTTCACATTTATAGAATGTTCATTTAATCAAAATAGGAGGATATAAATGAAAAAAATGTCAAACATCTTTATCGCGGGAATGATTGTTATTTTCTTCGTGGCAGAAGAAGGCCCTAACGCAACATTCAATGAATTTTGTTTATTATGGTGTATGAAAATTATTGTTGCAATTTTGGTAGGTGTATATTGTATCTACAAAGGATATATTTATATTCCAAATGGAGGAGAAAATGAGAAATTTGGTAAGTATAAGAAGAATTGATGAAATAAGGCCAATTGTTGATGCAATGCATATAGAGTTAGCCATCATTGGAGGATGGCAGTGCTGCGTCGGTAAAGGAGAATTCAAACCAGGTGATTATGCAGTCTATTTCGAGATAGATTCATATTTACCAATTGAAGAAAGATTTGAATTTCTTCGAAAGTCCTGCTATCAAAAGATGGGGGGAGAAGAAGGATTCAGAGTTAAAACAAGAAAATTCAGAGGGGAAATTAGTCAAGGACTGATAATGGCTATTGATAAATTTCCTGAGTTAAGAAAAGAAATGGACATAGAAGAAATTGGAGGAATAGATCTTGAAAAACTTTTGCGTGTAAAAAAATGGGAAGAACCTGTTCCATTTGAATTATCTGGTGGCGTTAAGAATAAAAATCCATCTGATATTGCAAAAGCATCACAAGAAAGAATTCAAAATCTAATGAATTACTTTGAACTCTATAAAGATGTTGAGTTTGAAGAAACTGAGAAGTTGGATGGAACATCTGCACTCATCTACAACAAAAAAGATCAATTTGGGGTGTGTGGGCATAACTGGGAATTCATAGAAAGCGACAACAATACTTTCTGGAAACTTGCGAAAGAATATGATCTTCCAAAAATATTGAAAGGGTTCAATGTTGCAATTCTAGCCGAGCTGTGTGGAGAGGGAATTCAAAAAAATAAACTGAACATAAAAGGACAAAAGATGTACATATTTGATTGTTGGGATATTCCGTCTCAGCAATACATGCGACCAGACGTTCGTATGGAATTTCTTGAAGGAATTTATTCCTCTGGGATTGCGCATGTTCCTATAATTGGGGTAACTAAGATATTTAAAGAGTGCCCAAATATAGAATCTATGGTATTACGGGCAAATGGAAAATCTCTAATTAATGATAAGATAATTAGAGAGGGAATTGTTTTTAAATCAATGGAAAGGTTTAAAAGCGAAATTCCAAGTTTTAAAGTATTAAGCAATCAATATCTACTAAAAAATGAATAAAAACGGGAGGATACAATGAAAAAGATTATTGCAATTTTAGTTTTATCTTCAATTTTTGTATCAGCACCAGTTCTGGCTTCATCAGTTGTAGTGTCCTGGAGCAAAAACTTAGAGACAGATTTAGTGGGATACAAGATTTATAGATCTACTGTATCCAAAAAGTACACAAAAGGAATGCCGATAGGAATTGTAACGGCACCGACTTTTACAGATTCATCAGTGTCCCAAAGAACAACCTATTATTATGTCGTTACGGCATTCGACAAATTCGGCAACGAATCACCGTTTTCGAATGAAGTCGTGATAACTATTAAGCGAGCATCAACATCAGGAGAAAAAAATGAAAAGGACTCTTAAAATTAAGATGTCCATAAACAATGAATATTGTGGAATGGATTGCCCGCAATTGAAAGTTCCATTTCAAAATGGAAATATATATTGCCAATTAATTGCAGATAGTTCAAAAGCCGTTTTGAGGAAAGTTGACCTCAAATTATGCAGATGCTTGGAATGCATTCATCTAGAAGAATTTGTTTGTGGTGAATAAAATAAAAGACAGGAGGAATTAATGGAAATTAAAATTGGTGATACAATTAAGTACACGAAAAAAAGTGACATTTTCGCAAAAACATATCTTGAAAGAGTCCTCTTCTATGGTGAGAATGAAATACTTTTTGAAGGGAATAAACAATTCAACATGATGCAGATACAAATTTTAGAACATACCCCTCTTGAAAAAGAGGTGAAAGGAGCCTAACAAGCTCCTTTTTTATTTGCCTAAATTTTGGCAATAAAAAATAACATTCAAAATACCTTTTATGTGTCTGAACAAAAACCCATCTTGAAGACTGAGGTTTTTGCTTTGTTGTTAAGCATTCAACAATTGTGCTGTTATACATGCCATTATATAAACACGCAACGTTAATCCTAACTCTTCTGCCTTCTTTTTTGCTGCTTCTAAAACATCGTTTGGCACCTTTAGAAGGGTAACATTTGTACAGAAATCTAACTCATTAAGTTCCATATCGTACTCCTTTTTGCAATTTATTTTGTTTCATACAAATTAATATATATAGCGACAGAGGTTTATAATGAAAGGAATATTACATATTCCTATTATTATATATGTAGCAATAACTGTGTTTGTTATATATATTAATTGATGAACAAAATAAGTTAGGAAGGATAAAAATATTTGATGGGAGAGGAAATGAAGAGAAAATTGAATGGAAAATTCAGAAAAGATTATAGGGTCGTTGCACCATGTCCTCTATGTGGATGGCATTTACCAATCGGTGTGCCTGGAGCATTATCACGCGCCGACAACAAGACAGAAATTTGTAGTAGATGTGGCTATAAAGAAGCCATAGACGCTATGAAAAATACAAAAAAGAGTTGAACGAATAACTCTAAAAGGAGACACACCATGAAGAAGTCAACAAGAGTATTGGCAATATTTCTGGTCGTAATTCTAGCACTTGGATTAGGTGCATGTTCCAAGAAAGTCCCAACACCGAAAGCAATTGAAGAGGTTTACAATAACGAATTCAAAAACGCTCCGGAGTGGGTCACAAAGAATTGCAGTTGTTATAATAAAGACAAAAAGGCAGCACCAGCCATTTGTGGTGTCGGTTCGGTTGGCGGCAGCAGGAATGTCTCGCTTATGAGAACAACTGCCACAGCCAGGGCAAGGACAGAACTTGCCAGGTCGCTTCAGGTTAAGGTCAAGGCAATGCTGAAAGACTACCAGGGGAGTACCACTGGTGGGCAGAATTTTGGAACAGCCGCAGCTGACGATCAGTTTGTTGTTGATGTGTCAAAACAGATAACATCTACAACACTTTCAGGAACCGAGCTTGCGGACACCTGGATAAGTCCCAATGAAACGTTCTATGTTCTCGTTGTAATGAATGTAGACAAATTCAAAGGGGCTGTCAGCAAGATGAGCAATCTTTCTGAAGAAGTCCGCAAGGCTGTTGAAGATCGCGCGGACAAGGCCTTTGAAGAATTAGACGTTGAAACACAGGCCCAGAACTAAAAAAGAAGGGGATCTATACATGGATCCCCTCACTAACTATTAAAAACAAAGGAGCCCAAAATGAGCGAAGATTCATTCAACAACGGATTAAAGAATCTCAACGATGGAAAATTCAACGAAGCAATAACAGAATTCGTAAAAGTCGTAGAAGCAAATCCTAATTCTGCTGCGCCATATTATAATTTGGGTGTTTGTTGGTTTAATTTAGAAAATTACGATAGAGCTATAGAAAATTTAAACATAGCTCTAGAATTAGACCCAACTGATCCTTACATTTATCATAATCTCGGGCTATCCTGGGCTGAAAAAGGAGCCCCCAGAAAAGCAATGGAATACTTTAATAGAGCTGTTGAATTGGATGAATTCAATCCGGATCTCTATTATAATCTTGGGGTATGTTTCTATGCGATGGGAGATTATGACCGTGCGATGGAAAATTACGATCGCGCCGTAGAAATCAATCCAGCATATACAATGGCTCTCTGTAATAGGGGCATAATCAACAGTCAAAAAGAGAATCGAGATTTGGCTATGCGCGATTATGCTCTAGCAATAGAAATGGATCCTCTTAATGAGTTTGCGTACTACAACAGAGCGATTCAGTGGGCTAAAGAAAAAAATTACGACATAGCAATTGATGATTATTCAAGAGCCATTGAAATAAATCCATCGGTTGCGAAATATTACACAAATCGCGGGCTATGCTTGATGTCAAAGGGAAATGATGCTTTGGCTATGAAAGATTTTGATAGGGCTATTGAAATAGACCCAAAATCTAAGCTAGGGTATTATAATAGAGGATTGCTGCTAAACAGTTTGGGCGAAGATGAACTGGCGGCAGTGGATTTTTCCAAAGCAAGTTCATTGGGGTTGAAGTTAGACCCCAAAAAGATTCTTTAAAAATGAAAAAGGAACTTAACACAAGTTCCTTTTTTCAAAAACAATAGGAGGACAACAATGAGTCTAATGTTGGTCTGTGAGTTAAAATCGAAAGGTATTTGGAGTGTAGTGCCTGCTACACAAATTCCAAGAGGAACTTGTTCCCCACAAATAAGATGTACCCACTGTCACGGGGCAATTAGGGTGCACAAGGCCTGGTGGTCTGAACATTCTATTCAAGATCATTTCGAGCATAGGGTTCGGAGGGATTCTACCGGATGTAGGGGTGGATATTATCACGATCCAAAATCAGAACATCAAATGGCTGAAGAGCCAATTGAATAATTTTTAAAAAACTAAAAACAATAGGAGAATTAAAATGGAGCCAACAAAAAAAATTGTTCAGAAGGAGAAAAAAATGAGGGAATTCTATCTTAGAGGAAATATTCAGGAAAATATTATTGTGCTAATGAGCAAAATAATGTGGATACCAATAATTTTTAGAAACAATCCAGAAATACACCAAAAAGTACGCAGTGTCGTGTACAACAGCTCAGGGGATGTTTTCGACAGTTGTGACGAACTGATTAACATGATCGTTGAAAATACCAAACCTGATAAAGAATCTAGCTACAGACCAGAGGCAGTTTGTCCTCTATGTGGGCACACACCACAAACTATTTATTCAACAGGATTCGCATACCCAGAAGGGTTAAGGAGACATCTCGAGGGGTACGGTAATGCAAAACAGTGCATTATTACATCGATAATAAGTGAGCTTGGATTACATTACCAAAAAAAATAAGGAAGAACTATGAAAAAATCAAAAAATATTGTGGTGGGGTTAACAATATTTATAGTTGTTTTTCTCATTTCTGGGTGTGGGGGAGAAGTAGTAAAAGTCGTCTTTATACCAGTTGCAGGAGGACTTGGATTTGGGGCGATGGTTTTTTGGTTGTGTGTGGCGGTTGGTATTGATAGTTGTGGTAAACAACAACAGTTACGACATACTAATCAAATTCTTGCGGAAAGAAGTGCCTCTCCTAAATGGGCTACAGATTTACCACCAGGAATATCACCGTCCGACAAAAACTATCAAAGATATTTTGATTTATGTACAAGTTGTGTTCCAATGCTAAAGATTACAAAGGAACATAATTTAAAAGCGAAATATCGGATGTTTGTTAAAAGTCTTTCAGTTAAAAAAATAGATACTGAATCATGGCGTGAAGTATCTGTGAGTGTTAGGAACACTTACGGCCACAATGAAATGACATTTCACACCAATGATCTCATTGATGAAAACGGGTTTGATTTGATATTTATTTATAAAGTAGTTGTAACGTGGGAACAACCAGAAGAAGAACCGATTGTTCAAAAAGAACCTGTGGTTGAAGATCCATTAGAAGTTCAAAAGAAACCTAATATCAAAAGACATTATGTGGATGATTACCGTGATAATAGTATGTATCAGTAATCGTCAAAAACTAAAAATGAGAGAAAGTATTTCCTCTCATTTTTTTACATTAAAATAAAAAAGAGGTGTGAAAGAAAATCTTTCACCCCCTCAAATTTGCTACTCTACAACAGGTGTATTTGCCTGTATTGCAGCAGCAAGAGCATCACTTTTGGCGTTCAATTCCGCTGCCAATTCGAGTGCCTTTGCTTTGTCCCCAGCAGCATCAACAATCTGTGCTGCTATCCCGTTTAGAAGAGCAATAATGCTCTCATCCAATGCAGTGTTATTAGTAACTGCAACCGCTAAAGAATCCATTTCTAGTGACATATCTATCTCCCTTTTTTTGCTATCTTGTAGTAATTTTAAGATAGCGTCTAGTTTTTCGTTAACAGCCGCCCTCCCTTCCTCTATTATGTGCAAGTCAATACGGACTTGAATCACCTCCCTTTTTTTCTTTTGTTCTCTTTAAATTTTATAATTTCTCTGTTTTTTTGTTAATTTTTTATGTATAAGACAGGATTGTTATGTATATTAATTAATACAAATGAGAAGTTGGAGGATAATATGTTTGATAAAAAAGCGGCTCCTTTTAATCCAAGATATAAACATGATTGTGGTAATTGCATTTTCTTAGGTCAATATGCTATCGCAGATTTATATGCTTGTATAAAT
>Ga0247841_10005261_pt1 | contig 21176 bp, 15 predicted proteins | sample LaCruzMarch2015__2_FD_192410 | JGI IMG/M metagenome (GOLD analysis project Ga0247841, IMG submission 192410) | Freshwater microbial communities from meromictic Lake La Cruz, Castile-La Mancha, Spain - LaCruzMarch2015_18m | ecosystem: Environmental > Aquatic > Freshwater > Lake | place: Spain... | reverse complement strand
ACTCTCCATTCCTCTCCGAAAATATTCAGGATAGAATGTTTGAACTCTCCCGAGGCAGGGGAGGACTCATTTGAGAAGTTGATAGTGTATCTGTAGGCAGGTACGCTGTTTGAAAGCTGGAGTTTGAATTCATTGTCCGAACCAATGAAGCTATTTCCATTTTCAAAAAATTCTATTCTCTGTTCACAGGGAACATTTTCAAAGTTATTTCCAAATTTGTCCACATGGCTGCACCTATCCAAAAGTCCAAACTCTGAACGATCCAGGGATGTTTTTTGATGATAAATGTCCTGTCTATCTTCTAAATAAAATCCATAGCAATTTTCAGAAAGGGAACATATTCCCACATCCCCATTATCCCTGTCCTGGCATATGCCATCTCCCTTTCCCCTTGGAGCCCCGGACAATCCAATAAATGTAAGCACCTTTGAAATTGCATGTTTTACGGCCACCCCTACGCTGCACAGAGCATTTTCACATTCGGGTCCCTTCTCCCTAATCAGACTATCCTGTTCCAAAAGCATTTTCTCTTCCAAGATATAATCGCCTGGTTGAATTTGAGAAGGTGGAGAATAATCAGATGTTTGAATCTGAGAAGGTTGAGAATAATCAGTCGTTTGAGTTTCAGAAGGTTGAGAAATTTGTGGCGGATTGTATGAGGAGGGTGTGAATGCAATCTCCTGGCCCAGGGCCATTGCTGCCGGAAGAAGGAAAAGACTAGCCAGAATGCTCAAAACTAGACAAAATTTCCACCCCATTTTCTCGATTATCTAAGTTGGAAAGAGGTTATAAATCTTATTTTGCCCGGAGCAGCCCGAAGAGTTTTCACCTCGTGGCATTTAAAAAGCTTTAAAAAGGGTATTTCTTTATAAATAGCATGAGTTCAGACCTTAAGGTACAAAATATCGTCGCAACTGCTTCTCTCGGAAAGGAAGTTTCGCTTGTAAAACTGGCAAGAACCGAAGCCAATACGGAGTACAATCCGGAGCAGTTCCCAGGACTCGTTCTTAGAATAAAGAAGCCAAAGTCAGCAGTCCTAGTATTCTCATCAGGAAATCTTGTATGCACAGGAACCAAGAGCATTGCCCAGGTTAAGGAAGTAATTGGCCATGTTATCAAAATACTCAGAAAAATAGGTGTAAAAGTAACAGAAAAGCCTAAGATAAATGTCCAGAACATCGTCGCATCCGGAAGCGTAGATCTTACACTCAATCTCAATCTTCTTGCTCTTGAACTTGAGAACACAGAATATGAGCCTGAGCAGTTCCCAGGACTTGTGTACAAGCTAGGAAACCCAAATGCCACATTCCTTCTTTTTAGCAATGGAAAGCTGGTCTGCACAGGAACAAGAAACAGACAGGAATTGGAAATGGCTCGAGAGAAGCTTCTTAAGAATCTTAAGGAAGCCATCAAGAACATGAAGAAGTAGTTTTCTTTCCCCTTCTACAGATATTAGCCTTTTTCACCATATAGGAGTTGCTAAGCTTTTTAACCTCCCCAGTTGATTGTTAACTATTGTTATGAGTATTATGTTTATAGCTCATAAAGTATTTAAGAGCTGAAAATCAGCTTTTTTTACCAAGAGAGGAAAAATGATAACACTAAAATTAGGGGAAGTTGATTGTCAGGGATGCGGGATTCATAAAAACCCGCAGGAGGTTTTTATATGGCAACACAGGAAGAATTAATAACAGACGCAAAGGAATTCTTTGAATCATATAAGCAGGACATAGGCCGATTTGCCAAAGAGGGTAACAAAACCGTCCAGATTTCTTTTCAGGATCTTTCTGCCCACTCCCACGAACTGTCTGAACAGCTCATGTCCCAGCCCGAGGAAACCATAAGGCTTCTCGAACTTGCACTTGAAGAGACCGGAATGATCTCAAACGGAAGACTCAGACTTCTAGATCTTCCGCAAACCCAAACAATAAAGGTTAGAGAGATCAGAGCCAGACATCTTGGCCAAATGATTCTCATTGAGGGATTGATCAGACAGGCATCCGATGTCAGACCTCAAGTTGTAAATGCTAAATTCGAATGTCCAAACTGCGGATCGGTCATTTCCGTTTTGCAGATAGATAAAAACTTCAGAGAACCTACCCGATGCTCCTGCGGAAGAAAGGGCGGATTCAAACTTCTAAGCAAGGACATGGTGGATGCCCAGAGAATAGTCATAGAAGAGCCGGCAGACCAACTCTCAGGATCGGAACAGCCAAGAAGATTGAGCGTTTTCCTCAAGGAAGACCTCGTAGAGCCAAAGATGGCAGAGAAGACAACTCCTGGAAGCAGAGTAAAGATAATAGGAGTTTTGAAAGAAGTTCCCGTTCCATTGAAAACCGGAGCAATCTCCACAAGATTTGACATTGCCGTAGAAGCAAACAATATTATCCCTCTTGAAGAAACATTCTCAGAAATCAAGATCACAGATGAGGACGAAAAACAAATCAAGGAGCTTGCATCGGATCCGCAGCTGTTCATGAAACTCAGAAACTCCATTGCCCCCTCCGTACTTGGAATGGATGAGGTCAAGGAAGCTTTAATTTTACAATTGTTTGGAGGAGTAAGAAGGGTAAAGAGCGATGGAGGATTCACAAGGGGAGACATGCACGTTCTTCTAGTGGGAGATCCCGGAGTTGCAAAGTCCGTTCTTTTGAAATTCATTTCCCAGGTTGCTCCAAAGGGAAGATATGTTTCTGGAAAATCCGTAAGTGCGGCCGGTATGACTGCCACCGTTGTCAAAGATGAATTCTTGAAAGGCTGGAGCCTGGAAGCAGGAGCGATGGTTCTTTCCCATAAAGGAATCTGTGCCATTGATGAAATTGCCCAGATGAGTGAAGAAGACCGATCGGCCATGCATGAGGCCATGGAGCAGCAGACAGTCTCCATCAGCAAAGCCAATGTCCAGGCAACACTTAGATGTGAAACCTCGGTCCTTGCAGCAGGAAACCCAAAGTTCGGAAGATTTGATCTCTATCAGCCAATCGGACAGCAGGTTAACATTGATGCTCCTCTGCTTACAAGATTTGATCTAATATTTATTTTGAAAGATCTTCCAGAAAGAGGACGAGATGAGGCAATCGCGAGCCACGTTTTGAATGAAAGAAGAACAGACAATGATGTCTCCCTGAGAAGACTTGTGGAGCCCCAATTGCTCAGAAAATACCTGGCCTATGCAAAACAGCACATCATTCCAGAACTAACGGATCAGGCAGTTGAAGAAATCAAAAGATTCTATGTTGATCTTAGAAACATGCCATCCGTAAGCAGCGACCTTGTAAAACCTATCCCGATCACAGCAAGACAGCTCGAGGCATTAATCAGACTTTCGGAAGCCAGAGCAAGAGCCAGACTCAGCAAGAAGATAACAAGGGATGATGCCCTTCGAGCAATTGAGATTTTGAAATATTGCATGATGCAGATTGGATTCGACCAGGAAACAAAACAATTTGATATTGATAAGATTTCAGGAGTAACTGCCTCCCAGAAGAACAAGATCCTTCTTGTCAAGGAGGCCATAGTAAGGCTCGAATCAAGGATTGGAAAACTCATCCCCATCGAAGAGCTGGCAAAGGAGCTTGGAGAGAAGATGGATATTGAACTGATTGAAGAGATGGTTGAAAAACTTGCCATCGCAGGTGACATTTTTAAACCCAAAAGAGGATTTATACAAAGGATGTAAAAATGGTAGAAAATAAATTTCAAAGACAAACAGCGTACAAAGTGCAGATTTCAGATGTTCTAAGGGGAAAAATAAACTTTGAAGGAGATAGGCTGAATAATGTGGAAATAGCCGGAAAACCTGTCCTCAGAGTAAATGTTATTGCAAATATTGTAGAAAAATATTCCAATCCAGAAAAGCAATTCGCATCACTGACAATAGACGATGGTTCAGGACAGATAAGGATGAAAGGATTCAGCGATTCCTTTGACATCCTAAACATCCCGATGATTGGAGACACTGTCTACATGGTTGGAACTTTGAAATTTTACAATGATGAGCTCTATCTTATGCCCGAGATTTTGAATGTCGTAGAAACAAAATGGCTTCTTCTCAGAAGGCTTGAATTGGGGATAACTGGAACTCCCGAAGTTTTTGAAGCCCCAAAACTCAGTGAACAGGCATCAGAAAACAAGCAATTTGAAGAGCATGTTGTCACAGAGCAAAAGATTGACATGTCCCCTAAACCTGTTGAACCAATCTCAAGTCCGAAATTGAAAGTTCTTAATCAGATAAGAAAAGACACCGAATTGGACGTTGAACAGCTAATTGTTCCATTGAATATCCCCCTTGCAGATTTGAATGTCATTGTCAAAGAACTTATCCAGGAAGGAGAGATATATGAATCTCGACCCGGCCACCTTTGTGCAATGATTTAAGCGGCAAGAAGTAATTGTTCTAGAGCATCTTTCAAATCACCGCTACAATTGTCTATTCCAAGAGAAAGCGTTGTAACAAGATTGTCATTGAAACCATTCCTGTCGTAGGAACAGGTCATGCTCGCATCCTTCAATAGGGCAGTTATTTCCGGAGTTTCCGTTTCATTCACAGTTTTAACGGTCTTTGTAAATATACAATTTCTTTCAGACAATGAATAAACGCTTCCACCGAGATTCTTATCCATCTCCACCGACTTGCATTGATTTGCAGCAGAGATGAAACATTGATCTGTTATGCATTTTTGGGGGATCAATGAAGGAATGTAAATTACTCCAAGAACTATTAATCCAATCACTGTAATAATTCCCAGAGAAATAAGCCCATACTTCTTAAAATCAATATTTGGAGATTCGAGGATCTTTTCAACCATACTTGAAGAATAACCCTTTCCAAGCATCTCCCTTCTTATTCTCTCATCAGAAAATCCATGTTTTCGAGCCTCTTTTATCCAGGATTTGACTGTTTTTTCCATATCCGAAGCCATATTGTAATATGTCCAATTTGGTTTATATGAATGCTTTGTCACTAAATAGTGATGCTAAAACAAAGATATTTAAATTCTACAATCTTCTACAATCGATGGCAGAAGGAAAATATAACATTCACTCAGACATCAAGCTTGACCTCATGACTTCCAAGGTAAAAGATGGATATATCATCATGGCCGAGAGAGATTCCAAACTTTATTCAGTCATGTCCCTGGAAGGGACTGATGAAAACATCTTTCTTGTAAATGCCATCCTGAAACCCATAAATAAGGAAGTGAATATGAGGAATGTTATTCTAAAGCTGAATCGGGCAAAAATAATCCCCTACCATGTTGGAGATATGGCCCATCCCGAGGAACTTCTCCCAACAATGGCCAGAAATTATAAGGGCAGTTTTGGAAAAATCGACAAATTTTATGCCTACATGAAAAGCACCCCTGAATTTAGAAAGATCAGGGATAAGAAGTTTTTCGATGGAATTAAAGAATTCAGGAAAACCCACAATGGATACGGCGATGAATTTATGAAAGAATACCGCTCCAAAAGCGATGGAACATCAAATCTTTATCAATATGACTGGAACAATTCCCTTGAAAAGGGCATTTCAGTTTTGCTTACTGATGATATGAGATATTCTGGAAAGTTGGAAATTGATGAGTCTCTCAAGGAATCAATTCTCGAATTTGGCAGAGGCATACTCCGTCCAGAAGTTGGTGGAGAGGAATTCAAAAAACTCAAGGGTTTAGATGGAAAAATATCAAAGGAACAGTCCTTTTTCTTATAGCCCTCCATTTTAACCATCCCATAGTGACAACAAACCAAAGGTTTAAATATCAAAATGGCTCCCTATTTCAATGCTAGAAGTCATACTTGAAAACGGTGAACCCTATGATCTGAATGGTCTAAAGGGATATATCAATAACTTCGGAAGAGACTACATTCTTTCAGACATGGCCAATGGCAACTTCCCCCTTTTCCTACAGCACAATAATCATAGAGATTACCTTGGGATCATATTCGACCATGCAGAAAAACAAAAGCAAAATCTCAATTTAGAGGAGAAAAGATGGCTCAGCCAGCTTCAAGAAACTCAGAATAATATCGATGATTTGATATTCGGATACTTCACTTCAAATGACAAGAATGACCGATCAACATATTTGACAAGATGTGGCGTAAAATTAGCAAAACTTTTCGATTCCCTGACAGATGGATATGTGAATGAAAACAGCCTGGCCTGTCCTGCCTGCCCGGAACATGAACAGGGTGTAACCTGGGAAAGCTGGAAAAAAGAAATCAGTGCATTGAATTATTTCGTTCAAAAAACTCGAAGGATTTACGCTTCCGATAAATCCGGAATCAAGGTCCCAATTGACCTGAATATCGTAAGCGATCAATGAACTAAATTCAATTTTTTTGTGGTGTCAATCTGCAGTCCATCCCTCTTCAGCCTAGGATCGATGGCGTCCAGTATTGCCTTCTTCATCCTGTCAAAATCCGATTGTTTTATTGCAATATTATTGTTGGCCTGGAAATCAGTTATTAACGAATCTGTTTGTATTCCTATTATTTTTCCACTCCTTGTATCGTATTGTAACTGGAACCCTTCCATTTCACCAATACTGTATCTCAGATAGGACGACTTGAAGTTTAGGTCCTTCAGTTCTGATCCTTCCATGCCTCCTATGAGGTTTCCCAGAATCTCGGCATGATGTATAAGATCAGTCTTACTCCAAAAAGCAATTTGGACATCTCCCTCTCCATCAATATATGCAACAGCCTTTGATCCCTTGATGTTCGGATCATTGGGAGATATTTGATAGGAGAATAGATCATTTAGATTCTTTCCAACAACATTGCCGTACAATGTGTCAGGCACTCCCCTGGTTGAAGTTATTTTTTTTACTTCAACCGGATTCCCATTTTCATTGGATAGTTGATTAGTTGTTGGAAGTGCAGGAATGGATTTCCCTTCTATTTTTTCTATTAAGATTGAAAGCAGATTCAATCGAGCATCATAGGCAGTACCAAGCCCTCGGACATCATGGAGAATAAGATCCAGGTCCTTTTTACTGTATTCACTATTTTGGGAAAGCCTATTCACCACTTCGGAAAATGCTTCGGCCATGCTCTTTTTGAAAGAGGCAACTTCCTGCAATGTTCCTCCACTTTTAACAAAATTCTCCGCATCAATCGGCCCATTTGCCAAAAGCGAAACCCACAACCTATTGGACCGGGTTGATTCTGGAAGATTTCCGAGCATTTTCCATAGAATATAGGCTCTGAACTCTGCCTGGGCATTTTCATATTCACCTTTCCCCACCAATCGGCCAACCTGGATCTTTTGGCTCAGATCCCTTATCTTGGAAAGAGATTGCTGGTCAGAGAAAACAATATCCAGATTCTGAATGCTAAGGAGCATGTCCTCTGCCCTTGGGTTGGCAGAATCTTTGGAAGGATAAGGTAAATAGGCTTTAAAAGTTATGCGAGAAATAAGATCTTCTGAGAGTTCTTTAGAATACCCTCTTTGGGTGAGAGCAGTTAACAATTCTTCTTTCATTTGTGAAAAATCCAGCATCCCCCTCTTATACCTTAGGAGAATATCTAAAATTGCGGGACTTGGTTGTACGACTTCTCTTATCTGTTCACTTATCTCTTTCAACTCATCCTCCGTTTTTTTCTGCTCTAAGATCACGAATGGGGCTCCCCTTTTCAAAATCATGGATGTCCCCTTGGTGTCTGCATCCACTGCCTCGGCTATCTCGGCGTACACCGAACCAGCAACCTGAAGACTTGAGATCTTTTTGTATAGTTTGGTTGAAGAATATCGGTTTTTCATATCCTCATTTATTTTGATTATTGCCTCAAAAGCGGCATCTGCCACTTCGGGACTGGAATCACGAAGAAGATTTGAAAGAGCGTCAAATGCCTTTTCGGATTTTAATTCTCCCAGAGAATATACTGCATTGGATCTGACAAAATCTTCCCTGTCTAATGTTGCGGCCTGTATTAATGCATTTTCAGTTTTAGCTGTCAGTTTAACTTCACTAAGTGCCCTGGCCGCCTCTGCTCTCACATCCATATCTTCACTGGCCAGTTCTTTCAAGATTTTTTCAGTTTCCAACAATTCTTTGGCCTGGGAAACCTTTATTTTTTCAGAATTGTAGGTTTTTATGTTCTTATTTAGCGTTTCAATCCTGCTTCTACCCTCAACGGTTTTGGAATCGGCTGTGGAAATAATGTTTCTAGTTTGGGCTATGGCCTCATCGTACATTTTCTGTCCAACAAATGAATCCATGATCTTCAGTTGGAGATTTTCCAGATCGTTTTTGTCTGCCTTTAACAAATCTGGATAATTTTTAGCAAGTTCTCTGAAATGATCCAAACTTTCCTGTGCAGTTTTAGGATCCCTTGATAAAAGTGAATTTCCCGTAAGGCCATACAACTCCTCTCCAACTCTTTGGATATCTTCCCTTTCTGAAACCCCCTCATCCAAACGATTTTGTACGGTTCTTATTAGTTTTTCATCAAGGATGGCATCCCGAATATTTCCTCTCATCTGCGGCTCATAGGTAACTTCTCTGAAAACCTTGGCATACTTGTTGACCCATTCTTTTTCAAAAGCCTGCCTGAGATTTTCTCTAATTTCTAACTCGGACTGAGGTGTAGTCTCCCTCAGAGCGAGAACATATTGTTCAATAACATCCCGATTGTTCTCCAGAGAGTTTTGTATAAGTTTAAGTTCAACACCATTTATTTCTTGCAGTGAAAGAGGTTTGAGACGTTCTGCAATTTGAAGATTATTCTGAGCAATTATTTTCATCCCAGGTGACGAATCCTTTGAGTACAGGATTCCATTCAGCCCAGAAATTGCAGAGTCATAATTTCCTTTCCTTATTTCACTATTGAGAAGAGAGAATATATCTGAGGAGGATGACTGTTCCAATCGAGAGCTGTATGGCTCATTAAAAATCTGTTCCTTCATCAACTCTGCCGAACTTTCATCAAATGATGAAAATCTTTTGAGGGAATCAATGTCCCTTGTCGCACCTTTTTCATCACCCAGTTCAGCATTTATTCTGGCAAGGTTCATTATCGCAGTCATAGTAGAGATATCATTCTTTTTATTTACATACAAATATTCTTTAAAATTCGCTATGGCCTCTTTGTAATTTTCCGTTCCCTTGACAATATCCCCATTTTGAATATCTCTCTTTCCCTCAAGATAGGAAGATTCTGCAATCAGCAATTTCAGCATAGGATCATTGCCTCCTGTTTTCTTTAGAACTCCCTTGGCAGTTACATAATCCTGTTTGTCAAATGAAGAGAAAGCCTTTTCCATCTGCTCTGCTTCGGTTAGCGGAATTCCAAGAAGCTCCTTTGCTGCGATTACAGGATTTACCTTAGGTTGATCGGCAACAATTTTATTCTGAAGTTTTGTCTGATCCGCTTTCATTTGAGCAATGTCATTGGATTCCTTGGTTGCAGCAGCCGTTGCGAAATTGAAAAGATCGGGATCAATGTTTTTAATTCTTATTTCATTTGCCTTTAGGTTTTCCTGTTCTGCCCGAGCCTTGTCATCTTTCAGCTTTAGAAGCTTTGGATTTGAAATAAGAAGATCCCTTTCCGTGAATGGAACATCTCCCGTCTCTAGCCTTTTTTCAAACTCTGCCTTATCATATTCCAATGCTGCCTTCTCCAAATTAAAACTTGCAAGGTCTGACTTGTAATCTGCCTTTGAAAGTTCTCCAAGCTGACGCAGTTGAGCAATTTGCTGTTCCTGATTATTAATTAATTTTTCTCTTACATCCAGGAAATTTCGGAAATTAGTTATTTCTGTCTGACCTATTTCCTTGCCCGTATCAAGAGGATCATATAATTCCTTGAAAAGCTTTCCTCCCTCAATTTTATAATTTTTAAATTCTTCAACAAGCCGGGTATACTCTCTGGATTTCTCGCTTCTTACTCTTTTTTCCATTCCCGGAACTTCTTTTATCTTAAGTCCTGCCAAGATTATCCCATTTTCCACAAATGAATCTTTGGCGTAACTTTGAAAATCTTGCATGTTGTTAATATTGCCTTTCGCAAGCTCATCGGCCATGTCTATTCCCGAAAAAACCAGCATATCAAGAGGCAATGACAGCGCCGTGGACTTCAGAGCCGTTCCTCCAACGGAAGTTAAAATGGGGGCCTTCTGCACAAACTTTCCGGTTGCTCCCCCAAGATATTTGTAAGTTTCAAGAGTAAGGAAGCTGTTGACATATGCTCCCACGCTCCAATCCAGTTGGCCAAGAGGAACATCCTGGCTAAGGGAGGATAGAAGATTGTTGGCAGTATGGAAAACAACAGCATTTGTGCCTTCAGAAAGGGCGTATCTTGCCAGAAGCACGCCTGCTCCTTCGGAAATTGCATATTTTTCTATGCCCATTTTCACCATGGTTGTTACACCCTTGGAAACAAGCGCGCCCGTTCCCGCAGAGGCAGCGACGATTAATATTTCTGTTCCCTTTTCAATGCCATATTTTGTTGCCCTTTTTTGTTGATCTAACATTACTTCATCCAGGCCATCAAATTTCTGGGTCGATGGATTGTATCGAGTTATGGAAATATCTCCCTGCAGAGTTTTTTTGAAGAATGCATCTTCCCATTCAGAACTTGCTTCACCCATCTGCTTTTCCATTTTATTAAGTTCTTCCAAATCATTTATCCCATTGCCATTTTTATCAATGAATGCGACCCTTGAAAATAATCCCCCAATAAGGGTAAGCTTTCTTATGTTTCTTACAAAGAATGACTGCTCCTGCTGAAGTTCATCATATTTGCTTGATCTTTCAAAGATTTGTTTTGTAACCAATGCGGGATCCTCTTCTCCAGTAAGCTTATACTTTCTTTCTGCAATTGCCACTTCTCTCCATATTACTCTCTCCTTCATCATTTGAGCATTATAGTACTCTTTGTTAAGCATGGCTGAGGAGTCCACCTGGTCATAATAACTAGTTAAAAATAAATCTTTAGCGTAGATCTCTTCCCGTTTATTCCTGAGCCTTATCTTGTCCGCAGGAGAGTTTGGATTAAGGGTTGCCTTAAATTCTTCGTATTCATTTCTTAAAATAATTGCACTTTCCTCTTCCATTGCCATGGCAATTTTATTTATTTCATCCGTTGTAGTTTTTGACCAAATTGCTTTTTTGATCAGGTCAGGATTATCTTGAAGAAGTTGCCTTACCTGTTCTAAATTTCCATCAGCTATGGCCTTCTTCAGTTTAGTCATAAGATAATCAAGAAGGTCTACTTTGCTCGTAACTAGCTCGCATTTGGAAACATTGCCCCGGACAACACAGTCCAAACCGAATTTCTGTCCAGAAAGTTTGCTTCCAATGATTGTGATGTTTGCTGCCGTGTTTGTTATGTTGACTCCATAATATTCCAGTTTGGAATTCTTTCCAGAAAGTGTGAGTATTGCAGGAGGAGCAGTGTAATTCATGATTACTTTTTCAGATACAAGAAGTTTTTTGCCAAATAGATAGCAGACACTTCCACCCTTAAGAGAAATAATGTTGGCTCTTGTGGTGATGTTTCTTTTACTGTCAATGAAAACCTTTCCGTCAACATTGCTGCATATGAAATCTCCCTTTGTTTGATTTGTCTGTGCAGCAGTCTGTCCTAAACCTGCTGGAGCAGGAGGAACGGTGCTCGCCAAAGACTGAGCATTAACCGCAACAACTTCCAACAACATCAAAGAGATGATGAAGAATGCTAAAATTTTACTTTTGTTCATTTTCCCTCACCTCCAAAAAGAGGAATTATTGATTTTGTTACAACTTCATTTCTTTCATTTAGTCTAAACAACAGAAGTTTCCCGCTTCTCTTTATTTCTAGAATCTCCTTTTTCTCTAACTCCTTAATCAGTCTAGAAAGATTTCCCTTGTCTATATGAGTTTTACGGGATATTTCAGAAAGATTGAATTGCCAATCAGGGTTTTGGGAGAGAAATCTAAGCAATCCTATCTTGCCCTTGCTTCCCAGAACCTCTTCCAACTGTTGCATTCTTACAACACTGTTGTATAAAAACAACTATATAAAGTTTATGAATTATATCTAGGAAAGTTTAAAACCACACTTTTCTGGAGTTATATATGGAATATGAGAAGATGCTGGACAAGCTTTACAAAGAAGTAAAACCCCTAGAGGCCTCCTCAGAAAGATTCGAAATCCCCAAGGTAAAGGGCCATATTGAAGGCTATAAGACCATAATCGCCAATTTTGGGCAGATTCTAAGCACATTAAGAAGAAATCAAGAGCATATGATTAAATTCCTATTCAAAGAACTCGCAACCCCTGGAACAGTTGAGGGAGACAGATTAATTCTGAACAGAAAGCTAAGCAGCAAACTAATCAATGAAAAAATAGAGGCCTATGCCAATGAGTTCGTCATATGCAAGGAATGCAAGAAGCCAGATACTGAACTGATCAAAGAAGACAGAATCTCATCCATCCATTGCCTTGCCTGTGGGGCAAAGCACCCTGTCAGGAGCAAAATCTAATGGCCATTCTTATCCGACTTCATGAATCCTATAGGAAAATCATAGCTGCCTGCGATGCCGATCTTATGGGAAAGAAATTTGTGGAAGGAAAATTGCAATTGGATCTTAAAGACACATTCTATGGTGGAAAGGAATACTCTGAAGAAAGGGCAGTAGAAATATTCAGGGATGGGGCATTTGACGATGCAACATTTAATATAGTTGGAAAAGAATCCATTGCTGCAGCAATCAAGTCTGGAATCATTGACAAGGAAGGAGTCATAACAATCCAGGGAATCCCGCACGCATTATCATTTATGTAATCACATGGCAAACGAATCAGAAGAAAGCGAAGATTTTGGAAATTTCGAGAAGAAATCCAATCAAACCCCTATGATCGGCGGGGAAGTAGAATCAATCGGAAGAGTCAGAATGCCAAGGGGAAAGGAAGTCATGGGAATTCTCGAACAGAGACTCGGTGCCTCAAGGATCCTGATCAAATGTTTTGATGGAAAAACACGAACATGCCGAGTTCCAGGAAGACTGAAGAGAGAACTTTGGCTCAGAGAAGGAGACATTGTAATTGTCGAACCATGGGAACATCAATGTGATGACAAGGGAGACGTAATCTACAAATACAGCAAGGCCGCAGTCCAGTGGCTAAAGAGCAAGGGATACATCAAAATAGAAGAGGAATTCTAATAGTATGACGGAGTCATTTCACAAAATGGATGCTGGATGCATAGAAACCCGCGGGAGGTTTCTATAAATGAGCACTGAACTTTTTAAAACCTATAAAGATATTTTTGACAAGTTCACAATAACTTCTCTCTGGGAGATAATAACTCAGAAGAAAATTGAGGGACTTGAGAGTCCGATTAAAATTGGAAAGGAATCCAATGTCTTCTCCGCATTAACAAAATACAATGAGAGAGTTGCAGTAAAAGTTTACCGATTGAATTCCGTTGATTTTTTTCAGATGTCAAAGTATCTTGAAATGGATCCAAAATTCAAACCAATCAAACAGAGAGTCAGAATCGTTACTGCCTGGGCCAAGAGGGAATTTTTCAATATCAAAAAAGCTTATGAGGCAGGAGTTTCAGTGCCCCAGCCAATCGCAATAAGAAACAATGTCCTGGTTCTTGAGTTCATAGGAACTAAATTTCCAGAGCATCCGACCGATTTCCCAAAAATAAAAGATTCCTGTGCTGACCCAAAAGAAATGTATGACATGCTTATTGAAGATGTAAAGAAACTTTATCAGAAAGCAAAGCTTGTCCATGGAGATCTCAGCGAGTTCAATATCCTGGAAAGAGGCGGAGTTCCCGTCATAATTGATCTCTCCCATTCAATCCCTTCCGATGCTCCATCCGCCGATGAGCTTTTGAAAAGGGATATCGAGAAAATAGTAAAGTTTTTTAATAAAAAAGGACTCAAACTTAATGTTCCAGACGTTCTTAATTACGTAAAAAAAGGATAAACAAATGAAAAACATAACTTCACGAAGTGGGATGCTGGATCAAAGACCCGCAGGAGGTCTTTAATGGCAGAAACAGTATTCATCAAAGAAATAAGCAGGATCAAGAGAGTAAGGAAAGAGATAGAGAAGGCTCTCGACATAAAGATTAACATCACTAAAGATGGAATAGAGATCAATGGCCCTGAAGAGTTTAATGATTACATTGCAATCCAAGTTCTCCAGGCAGTGGAGATGGGATTCCAGCTGCCTTCTGCATTGAAACTCAAGGATGAGGGATTCATGTTTGAAAAGATGATGATAAAGCAGCAGGCCAGACCCTCAAGACTTGCAACCATAAAAGGCAGACTTATTGGAAAAGAGGGAAGAGCCCTTGAAACCCTCTCAGACCTGACGGGCTGCGATATCAAAATAAAAGACTATGAGGTAGGAATCATAGGAAGAACCTCGGATATCAAATTCGCAATCAACGCCCTCACCAATCTTATCCACGGATCACCTCATTCCAGCGTCTATGCCTACCTCGAAAGAAGTAGACATCTGAGAGAAATGAGGGAAGAAGAGGAAGAAAGTCTTCTCAAAAAATTGTAAATTTGCATTAGCAAAAAGCTTTTTAACCCTGTTTTGTCATCCTAATAATGTGCCTCCCTAGCTCAGCAGGTAGAGCAATTGACTGTTAATCAATGGGTCGCTGGTTCGAGTCCAGCGGGGGGCGTTCTTCTTTTTCTAAAAATATTTAAATGCTCAATTGTGTAATTATACCATAGGTGAGAAGAAAACAAATGGGATTTTTTGTTGAAAAAACGCATAATTCAAGTCAGATATTCTACCGAGTAAAGATTTTGAACCTTTTGATACCCATTACTATTGCACTGATAGTATTATTCACCGTTCCAATAACCTACAGGATGTATATTCTGATTTTATTAGCCATTCTTGCAATATCCCTCTCATTGGACAAAAATTATAAAGAGATATGGGGGATTACTTTGACAAAGAAGTATTCTATGAACGGATTCTTGAAATACCGAGTGAACATAAAAGATTTTCCAAAAATATCCTTAGATTAAGTATTCCATTGATTCTTTCTAGAGGGTTTCTGTAGATTAATTGAATAAAGCCTATAGACTCGGTAGTTTTTGATAGGGTTCATCGGAGAGCGTTCATCTTTTTCTAAAGATTTTATTGAAATAAATTTAACAGAGCACCGTTAGTTACATCAACAAAATAAACCTAAGAAATCTTAAATTTTAACTCGGTCCTTGTAGACTTTGTGTCTGTTCTTTGCTTCTCTGGATCTGTCCTTGAAAAGCATTGCACTAAGTCTTGAAAGCATTCTAGGATCTTGATATTTTTCTCCAATCAAAGATGCTGCAAGTTTCTTGTATTCAGAAGAAACCTTTCTTCCAGGAGCATGAAGTGAAACCGGAGTTGCCAAAGACAATGCTTCCAAAACAGTGACGTCTTCAGGCAAGGATGATAAAACTGGGACTTCGGCAAGCTCCTCTATGTCCTCTACTTTCAATTCAAAGCTCTTTCCTCTCTGTTTGTTCAGAACCATTCCCACTATTGGAACATTCTTTTGCTTTGCCAATTTGACTGCTCTGATAGTGCAGCTGAGTGTAGGATAATCAGGAGAAGTTACAACAAGCAATTCATCGCTTGCAATCATTGTTGCAAGAATCTCTGAATTCAATGTTGGAGACGAATCAATCAGAACCACATCATAATTCTTCTTGAATTCCTTCAATTTCTTCTTCAGAGCATAAACATCAATTTTTCCAGAAGCCACAAGCGAACCGGGAACAAAATGGAATCCTGCATCGTGAACATAGGTTGCCTTTTCCATTGGAGCCTTGTTCAAAACCACGTCATGGATTGTGGCATTTTCAGGCTTTATCAAACCAAAATGCAGTCCAAGATTAGGGGCTGAAAAATTAGCATCAACGATCAAAACCTTCTTTCCAAATTCGTTTGCAAGAACTGCACCAAGATTGGATGTAACTGTCGTCTTACCGACTCCGCCCTTGATTGAGATTACTCCTATTGTTTTTGTCATCCTTAATCCTCTTTTTTATTTGTAAGCGTCCTTCAATCCGCCGAGCATGTATTTCTTTACGGACTGCTGCTTTTCTTGATTATGTGAAGTAAGACCCCTTAATAAATCTTTTTCTTTTTCAGCGACGATAACAGTCTTTTTGCCTTCCGATTTGTGCTCTTCGATAATCTTGGAAACTCTTCCCTCCTGGGAAAGTTCCTCGCTGCTGTTTATGACTGCAAGCACCCTTGCCTCTTTCTGCTGTTCCCTATGTTGATTTCGATTTTGATCTTCCTGTCTTCTTATGTTTCTCAGCACTCTTCTTTCCTGCTGTTTTATGAAGTTAGCATTCAATGACTCCTCTCCGTCGGTCTCTTCCATGAGGACATTCACTGGCCGGGTCTTCTCCATCTTTCTATCCATTCTTATGGCCAAACCCATGACCTTGGATTCCTTTGGTTTTTCTACAATCTTTCTCTGTTCCATCTCCTTCTCCTTCTGGTAAACTGCCTGGAAGTCCTCTGGCTTTGATTCTCTGAATATTGGGACAAAAGGCTTCATTATTACTCTCATGAATTTTGTTTGCATGATCGGAACATGATTTGTTTTCTCAAACTTCATCTTTTCAGCGAATTCTCTTCTCTGGCTGATTGATTCCATAACTCCCCTAGAAGGCATAGCTACTCTTTCCTTTCTCTCAACCTGTACTCCAAGCTGGGAAGGATTCTGTCTATGGACATATTTCATCAATTCTTTGTTAAATTTAGTGTGCTCTAGCATCCCACTTACTCCTTTTTTAGTACTCTCTTTTATTGTAGATACTATATTAGATATGTTATTTACTATATTTAACCTTATCGCCGGCCTCTGTTTCTGTACCATTGGGGCTCCATTTTCTGATAGGGCCCTTGGGACGAATGCTGGAACATTTACTGGCTTCTTCAATGTAAGATTCTCATCGTATTTCACTCTCAATGTAGGCGTTACAATGTGGATCTTTTCTGGAATCCTGGGTGCAAACTTTCCAATTGCCTTCTCGGCAGCATGAACTTCTCTCTTGATTTCATCTGCGAATTTTCTCTCTCCATGCATCATTGAAGCTTCAGCCTTGACAAATGCCTGGCCTATTTCTCTTCCATCCTTAATGATTACTCTCTTCGTTGTTATTATAGATTCTGAAATCGGATGCACTATTGGTGCGACTACTTTTTCAGATTTCTTTTCCATAGTTTTGAATCTGGCTGCCTGATGTTCCATGAACCTTTCAATGGCTCCCTTCACCCGGATAATTTGTTTTTCCACAGGTCCGAAGAATCTCTTTTCCTGTCTCATCAATGCATTTTCCTTCTTCTTTACTCTAAGGACTACCTCTTCCTTTTCCTTGGCAAGATATCCATCCATCTTTCTTTCAAACTGTGAAGTTTCTAGGGCATACATCATCCTGGATGCGCCCATGTAAACTATCATTCCAGCGGCAAGAGCGATGATTATGAAGACCCACCAGTATTCTCTCTTGAATACTTCCATTGCAGGTAATTGTATTCCGCTGTTGCAGGCATTGTTTTTGCAGATTCCGCTTTCACAATCCGAACTCTTCAAACAGAATGCTCCATCCACACATTGAGGGCATGTTCCTCCGCAGTCAACGTCACTTTCACCATTATTCAAAACCTTGTCTGAGCAATGTGCAAGTATGTCGCAGCTTGAAACTTCCAAAGGTTTGTTCTTCAAAGTTCCGCAGCCGTTAACATCTGTGCAAGATCTGACCTGAGTGAAATCCTGGCATGTTCCCCATGCAGTACATTGCCAACTCTCTTCGCAAGGTAAAATTGCTCTGATTACGCTGCTGACCGCACTTCCTCCTCCGGTTGAAGGAGCAGTGGTTGTTAATTCCTTTATGGAAAATGCGCTGAAGCCAGTTACACTGAAGGAGAATGTCTTGGCAGTCTTATTTGGCACAACGGAAACAGTGTCCCAGGATCCTGAGCAGATTCTGTTTTCAAAGTCCCAATTATGACATACATCAACCTTCAGATTATCTTCTATGGTGTAGTTGACATCTGAATAATTTATGATTACATCTGCTCCAGTAATTCCATAGGTGTTATTTATTCCGTAGGTTATGAGATAACCTGAAATGTTTGTTGTTCTGTCTACCCCAAGAGTCCCATTACTGTCAATTGAAAGATTTACTCCCCTAAGTTTTACATGCAGATGCTCACCGTATGTATGGAACAGCAGGTCATACAATGTGTTGACAAGTGAGTCATTTATTGTTCCCGTAAAGCTATCAATCTGTACTGTGTCATTTGTCCCATTCAAATAAAGTGTAAGATCAGTTGGCATCCCATTAAGATCTCCATCCACCACATTGAACTGTACTGGGATCAAAGCATCTCCAACTGCAAAGACATCAGAGTATGTTGCAACATTTCCTGAAGTGTCATTCACTATGAATAATACCTGGTATCTTCCAATTTCTGTGAAGCTATAATTTCCAGGAACATCAACAGTTATGACTGTCCCATTAGGGAAGGTGATGTTTGCAACAACTGAATCAATGAAAGTTTCATTTACAGTTGCATTAAGGAAGACCGAACTTCCCTGGACAATCGCATATGGGCTGATTGTTGTTGATACTATCACTGGAGCCACTGCATCCGTAGGATTCGTTGTGAAATTGAAAGGTCCCTCAGTTCTGCAGTTTCCGTATGGGTCGCACGAAGTGACATTGTAGTAGTATAGTGAATTAGGAGCCAAGCTTGTTAAGTATATCTCATGGAAAGTCACATTTTCCAAAGATGAATTGCTTCCGGAAAGCAAACCAAGCGTTAAACCATAATTCACAATGGAATTAGAAAGCTCATTCGTTGTCCAGTTTATTCTTGCAGTCTGATTTAATATTACAAGTGAAGACACTCCGCTGACTATTGGAGCAGTCGTATCTACAGTGAAGGTCATACTGGTACTATTCACATTTCCAGCAGTATCATTGGCATATGCAATCAAGGTATTCAATCCTTCAGTGAATGTGACATTGATCGGAGCAGTATAGATCATATCAGTTCCATTCCAATTAAACCATCTAACGGCTACACTGGAGTCGCTTGCATTAATATCTACTAAAACACTATTCGAAATATAGATAATATTCTGAGGAGATATGATTGCTAATCTTGGAGCACCGTCATAATCGCAGAATTCAGTATTTCTGTATTCTACAAATGTGCTATTCACACCACAGCCGTAAACATCAAACTGCGTTCTTTCCTGTGATTGATTCATTACATCTCCAACTATGCATGAAATGTTTGTCCATGGAGACCATGAAGTATTTGCAAAGGTTGGACCTATTGTTGTGAAATTGTAGAATGTTACATTTTCTACAATGTCCGATGGATTTTCTGTGATGGCATAGCATCCAAGCGAATCATACTGGGTAAGATTCTGTGACTGATTCATCACTCCGGCTGAGCATCCAATGTTCATCCAGTCACCGAATGTTGTATTTGCTAGGACTGGAGTACATTCATCACAGGTTGTCGTACTGTAGTTGAACACAGTTGTGTTCGCAGCACAATCATAGATATCATACTGTGTTGCGTTCTGTTCAAGATTCTGAGTATCATTCAAACATGATCCAGTTGTGTACCAATCACCGAATGAAGTATTTGCAAAGGTTGGACCTATTGTTGTGAAATTGTAGAATGTTACATTTGTAACATTGTCCGATTCCAATCCTGTGATTGCGAAACATCCATTGGCATCATACTGTGTAAGATTCTGTGACTGATTCATTACTCCCGATGAGCATCCAATGTTCATCCAGTCACCGAATGTGGTATTGGTGATGTTTGGAGTACAAAGATCAATTGTGAAGTAGATAGAATCATTCAATCCCCAATTTCCGGAGGAATCATTTGCATAAAGAAGCAAATGATGGCTACCATCTTCAACGGTTAAGGAAGTATTAATGCCTGACAATGTAATATTTGTCCCATTATAATTTACAATCCATGTATCAATTAATTCATTGGCCGTTGCATTGAACCAAATTAGGCCCTCATTATAGGTTGTCCCATTTGTTGGATTTGACATTATTATAACTGGAGCAGTTGAATCAACAGTGAAGTTTCCAAGAGGAGTTACAACTGAATTGTTCTGATTATCGGTTGCAGTCATGTTCAGGAAGTAGATTCCATCTGCAAGAGTGTCCAGTATTGTGTAGTTGACTGGAAGTTGAGATGCATTTGCAATTGTTGTTGTTACTGTATCGACTATTGATCCAGTTTCATTGTAAACATTGAATGTCACATTGATTGGGAATTCACTGCTTGTGAAGTTAACACTCAAGGTTTGATTGTTTCCATTGTTTGTTATTGGAAGTTCAGGAGTTGTTGTTGGACTTGTTATTACTGGAGCAGAAGTATCCACTGTGAAGAAGACTGTTGTTGAATTTAGATTTCCTGCACTATCATTCGCCCAAACCGTGATATTGTTCAATCCTTCTACAAATGTGACATTGATTGGAGAATTGTAAACTACATCTGTCCCATTCCAATTGTACCATATCTTATCCGGATTAAGATCAATCATGGAAAGATTAATCGGGATAGTTCCATAGGCATATGAAATGTTCATAGGACTGGCCACTGAAATAACTGGAAGAACAGTATCTATAGTTAAATTATTCATTCCGATTGAAGAATTCCGACCCAAGCTGTCAATGGCAGTGGCATTAAAGTAATATATTCCATCTGGCCTATTTGTAAAAGAGAGAGTTACCGGTGAAGAAGAATCAGACTCCAGACCTATACGTGTAAATACTGAATTGTAAACAGTCAAAACAATAGAAGCGAGATTTGTATCATTGGATTCTGCAGTGATTATAAATGAACTGCTATTCTGAACTGTTCCAGATAAAGCAGTCGGAGGACTTACAAAGGAGATTACCGGAGCAGTTGAATCAACAGTGAAGTTTCCAAGAGGAGTTACAACTGAATTATTTTGATTATCGGTTGCAGTCATGTTCAGGAAGTAGATTCCATCTGCAAGAGTGTCCAGTATTGTGTAGTTGACTGGAAGTTGAGATGCATTTGCAATTGTTGTTGTTACTGTATCGACTACTGATCCTGTTTCATTGTAAACATTGAATGTCACATTGATTGGGAATTCACTGCTTGTGAAGTTAACACTCAAGGTTTGATTGTTT
>Ga0247841_10005260_pt1 | contig 21177 bp, 16 predicted proteins | sample LaCruzMarch2015__2_FD_192410 | JGI IMG/M metagenome (GOLD analysis project Ga0247841, IMG submission 192410) | Freshwater microbial communities from meromictic Lake La Cruz, Castile-La Mancha, Spain - LaCruzMarch2015_18m | ecosystem: Environmental > Aquatic > Freshwater > Lake | place: Spain... | reverse complement strand
GTATGAGAAAAGACGATGCTCTATCTTGTTCCACTTGCTCGTTCCAGGCGGAAAGTGGCAGACTCGAATTGGGATTGCAAGTTCTTCAGCGAGTCGCTGCAGTTCCATCTTCCACAACCGAACCCGTGAGCCGTTGCTTCCTCCCCCGTCAGCTGTTATCAACAATTCCTTGGCATTGGGATAGATTGACTTCCCCATTGCATACCACCATCGCCGGATGGTGGCCACAGCGAAACTTGCAGTATCATTATCAGTTCCCACGCTGACCCATGCGCTATTGGCACCAATATCGTAAACTCCATAGGGATTGGCCCTACCCAACTCTTTATCAATGAAGTCGTGCACCTTAACGGCCTCTGGTTGCCCTTTGGGACACCATGTTTTCCCGGCATTTTTGTACTGTCCCACAAGTTCTTTCTTCTTCGTATCGACAGAAATCACCGGTTGTCCGGCGCTCAATGCCGCCTCTGCTTTCTCGTTGATAAATGAAAACTGAGCATTGCGATCCGGGTGGCTGCCTCCTTCTAGTGTTTTGCGGTTGCCTTGAAGACTGTATCCAAGGCCCTTCAGGAGAGTGCCTACAGTCACATGGCTGACCTTGTATCCATGCGTGGTTAATTCACGCGACAACTGCATCAGACTTTTACATGTCCAGCGTAACGAAGATTCAGGGTCGCCTCGGGTGACAGGCTCAACAAGTCGCTCCAATGCATTAATCAATCCAGGCTCATGGTCAGTGAGCTTTTTGCGGCCGGCACCGGCTCGCCGGATGCGACGAGCTTCGCCCTCCAAAACTTGAAGCCCTTGCTCAAGTTCTTTCATGCCCATCAGTATTGAACCGCGGGCGACTCCTGTGGCTTCATGAACCCGCTTGAGTCCACCATGTCCAAGAACTTTTGCCTCCACCGCAGCGTACAGTCGTCTCTGGCGTTCATCGAGAAAATTTTCGAGAGCGACAAATCGAGCTGTAATCAGTTCGTCTATTTTCATGGCCCCAGTTTAGCAACCGGGAGAAAAAAAGTCTATATAATTTTTTAATGACTCCTAAGCAGAAAAAGAGAGGGACGAAGATGCTAATAGGCTTTCCTGTTGTTCCGAAGACCGGTGGCCCCGCCCACGCCGTATGGGTGAACGTGGCCAGGACCGCGGCTGGCGGCGCGTTGTTCACGTTCAACGATGGCGACAGCCAACCTCTTCTTAATAGGAACACAGCGCTTCGAACCGCAGTGGGCGCTATCACGGACAGCGGTTGCCTTGTGCGTTTCACACAGGATGGTCGGGACGCAGCCGGCGACGAGCCCCCGGCTATACAGGGAAACTCCTGGATGGTCTGTCTGCGGCTGCTCAGCAAGCACGGTCCGAAACCGAAAGGAGAGGACGGCCGGTTTCTGATCTCGGCTTCGATCATGCCGGATGGCCGCAGTCTCGCTCCATTAAAGTCGAACGAGACGACCCTGAAGAAAGCGAAAATGGCGGTGGAGAGCGGGTATGTGTTATTCTTGCACCAGGATGACACCAAGGATTTGGGCGAAGGCATTCCAGTGTATTCCCTCGACGATTTCAACGCGGCCAGGAAAGTGCATACTGCTGGCCAAAAGGAACTGAGATGCTTTAGGAACTTCACCTTCCCTCATTGGTGCTCCAGCAAGGTTGAGCAGGGAGGAAGGGGTTTCGTTTTCTCGATTCCCCTTGGCGAAGGCGGCCTAACGGAACAGACTGTGAAGGGCCTAGTCGATCTGCTGCAGCTTGAGAAAAGGGCGGCCCGGACGTCGGCCCTGGAGGAATCTGACCAGACGTTCGGGGATTTCTTCCGTAAGGTCCTCCCCTCATTGTCCGAAAGCCATTTCAGCGCTTTCATGGGCTCCAATGAAAACCAACTTGTTGCAGAGTGGAAGCTTTTTAAGGAAGGCATGTTGCACAACGCAATGGAGCATAACACCGCCAAGGCGCTCTTCGCCAAGGAAGACGCAAACCCGCCCACCCGTAACATCCTTCTCGGCGGCCCAACCGGATGCGGCAAGACCGTGCTGGCCACCGTCTTGATCATGAACGAGATACTAGAGAACGACGGCTCGGCCATATACGTGGCCCCCACCAGGATGTTAGCCCAGGAGGTATACAGCAAGTTCTGCGGCATGCTTCCTGAAGCGAACGCCACGGGAAAGAGCTTTCCCATCAACAAGAAAGAGGACGTCATCCTCTCCACCGGCGAGGACTCGGACGACGACTACAGAATCCGCAACGGCGATTTCAAGGCGGCCTTCATCATTTCCGAAAAGGCTAACCTCTTCCTGCAGCAGGGCACTGGGTTATCCAAGAGCATCTCCCTGATTGTGGCGGACGAGATCCACATGATCACCGACAATATACGGGGCGGTGTCCTGGATTTGCTCCTGGCCAAGGCGAAAAGGATCATGGAGGACCACCCGGACAAGCAATTTCGAATCGTGGCCATTACAACGGAAAATGTCGCCTCCGAGATGGGAATGCGTAACTACTTCACCCTTCCCACTACCCTCAGGGCCGAAATGGAGAAAACCGAGCCCGTAACCCTCACCAGCCACAAGCGCCCGGTGCCTGTGGACCACTACATCCAGCCCTATGTGAAAGGGAAATCCTACGAGCCCGTCCTCATCACTCGCTTCGAGGACAACACCAACATAGTAATGAGCAGCGCCGCAAGACGTCAAGTGCGCGAGACGATAGAGAACCAGCACGGGGGCTCCGAACCTTTTCCTAATCGGACAGACTTGATCCTCAAGCACCTGAAGGGGCACAGTAAGGCGATCATCTGCGACCGAGGGGCGGACGCCATCTTTGACATTATCAGCAGGCTAATTAATCACGACCGCTTTCCTGAGGGTAGCATCAAAGGCCCCGACAAGGAAGTCGACCTCGAAACGAAACTGGATGAATTGAATGCCTTGCTGCACAAAGGAAACATCGCATCAGAGGAGATGGACAAAATATTGCGCGGCGCAAAGCACGGCATATTCGTCCACTATTCGGACTTGGACTACGACATCCGCAGATGGATGGAGAAAGCCTTCAAGACCCTCCGCAGCACGAGCGAATACCCGCTTATCCTTTGCGCCACGGAAACGCTTGCATACGGGGTGAACCTTCCGGCCGACTGTCTCCTGCTCATGGACATACTGTGGCACAGAGAAGACCCCATTACCGGCGAACAGGATAGCAAACCTCTGACCCACAACCAGTACCACAACCTTCTCGGGCGTGTGGGGCGCTACGGGCACTGCGACATGGAGATCCCCAACAAGGTGGTGGTGTTCGCTCCCTTTGAAAACAACAAGCGTATCAAGGCCATTCTCGACCAATACCAAGAGGCTAAGCCCATGGAGCCGGGCACCTTTTTGCAAAAAGACCTGAATAGAGTGGACAGGAAGGAGCTGGAAGAGGCTGGCCTGGACTCGATGTCGTATTCCGCGTTCAGATCGACCATGGACGCTCTCAGGTTCGCGGATGCAGGCGTAAACGGTGCAACCTCCGCCGAGTTGCGCTCCATCATTCGCAACACCTATCTTTGGAGTTACTGGATGTTACGCAATAAAGGGGACGTGGGCATAAACGGCGTCATGAACGCCATCCTGGCGCTTGCCTGCAAGATGGAGCCCAAGATTGTCGACAAGACAAGCGACCAACCCAGCCCGCGCTACCGGCTTCGCGGAGAGGGCGAAGCCCTGATAGACACAGGTACGAAGCCACAGTCCGTCGCCCCTATGCAGGCTTGGCTCAAGCGCATTCGCTGGGAGACGACCGAGAAAACCCCACCCGTGGAGTTCCTTCTGCCCGCTCTTGTCGCATCTCCCGATCTATGGAACTTGATGCGTTCGTTCTGCAAGGAGGTAGACATCAAGATGGCCACCGCGCTCGAGGGCGGGAACAAGGAGGCCGCCGAAATTCTCCAGGAGGAGCTCGAGAAGCTCGGGCCCGCGACAAGCCCTGACCTCAACCGCCTTTTCATCGAGACGCTCATCGACTTCATTGACAAGGACTGCTCGCGGCTTGTGGTCAACGAGAAGACAAACGACTACCGCAGAATCATCTTTCTCAAAGTGACTGCGGCGTTGCTCAAGTGGATCCGCGGGGAAGACCTTGACGACATCAACACCCTTTCCCTCGAATCCAGGAAAAAGGCGGGCCAGGAAGGGCACGTCAAAAGGACGTTCAAGGAGAAATACAACTACAAGGCAAGCTGGCTGGCGGCCATGTGCCTGCGTTTCTTCTCGAAAATCGATAACTCGTTGCTTCCCCACCACGAGCGGGAATTGCCCAGGTTGGCGATGCGCTTAAAACTCGGCGTTCCCGCCTTCGGGTTGCCCTACATGCGCAAAATGGACATGACCCGCATCCTCACCAGGTCTCAGGCTCTTGAGATGATCAACAAGGGTTTCATCCCCAGAAGTATCATCTGCACGGATGAACCCGTGGAGTTCCTGCTCAGCGAAGCTCCTCTGGAGAAATTCATGCCCCCCTCCGCCAACCCCGTCCTTCTAACGGAGAGGCGGACGATAAAAAAACAGCTGGCGGAGAACATCGTGAAAACCGTCTTCAACTACTTCGTTCACGGTGGCGAACGCCTTTTCTCGGTTCTCCAACGCAGGGACAGCCCCGAGAGCCAGGAGCACTGGTCGAGCCTCACCACCTACCTCAAAGATTTGAAGGGAAGTCTTTCCATGCCGGACCTTAGGGAAGTGGTCCGCGATTCCCTGGTCAGTGGGGTGTGCGGCCTCTCGGGCAGGGGGGAAACAAAGGCGATGAAAACTCATGCGAAGATAACCGTAAGCCAGGGCAAGGCTTCGTTTGTCTTGGGCGTTTACGGGGCCAAGGAAAAAATCCCGGACGAGCACTACAACTTGATAGCCAGAATCCCCTGGCCAGTGAAAAAGCCAGAGCGCTTCGTGGAACTCACCCTGTTCAGCGCAGTGACGATCTGCGTAATGATCCGCCGCGAGTTTCTGGATATGGGCACGGTCCTTGAGTGGAGCAAGATTAAAAAGCCCGGGTATTATACGCTTCGAGACATTCTCGCCGAAATGCCCGACTATAAGCAGTCGCTACCCGGGGAAATACTCGAGATTTTGCTCTCCCTGGACGAGCCCGAGTTTGATGATTGACGCCTCGGGGCTTTCGTGTGCTTGACTAGCTTCGTATTGTACAGGAAGGGTAGCCTCAGAAAACGAATTTTAAAGTACGTTCACGCGCCGCACCATGAACAACGTCGCGACGTTGCGGGGGGCTCTCAGCGCTCAAAGAGCTCTTGCGTCTGTTCTCAAAACTCATCGTCCCAAGCCTGAAGATACGAGAATGGCTTTTGAGAAGAAGGCCTGTCGCGCCAGTGTTGCCGTTGTTGGGGTCTGAGTAGCAGCGGAACAGAAAACCTAGGTAAGGATCACGGCAGGGAGGAAGGACCAAGTTCGGCACATAGAAAACCAGCGAGGCCAGTCCGATCCCCTCAGGCCGGCAGTAGGCAAACCCTTCAGCATCAATATGAGCCCCAAAGAAGCAATTGCAAACTCCCCGATTCATCAGTAGGGTATACCCAAACGAGGCATAACCACGAGACACAAAGCCCGTCTTGTTTGGGTTGATTCCATAGTTTAGAGACAATACTGCTCAATGGTCTAGAGCCTACCGAGACAATACATGGCATTTTACGGCTACGCACGGGTCAGTACGACGGATCAAGATTTGGCTGTTCAGGAGCGTGCGCTGCACGCCGCCGGCTGTCAAACGATTCGCGCCGAAAAACGAAGCGCTACCAAACGGCATGGCCGAACCGAGCTTCAGACTCTGCTCGATTTCCTCCGCGCCGGCGATACGCTGGTGGTAACTCGCATTGATCGGCTTGCCCGTTCGATGAAGGATCTGCAGGACATCGTTCATGAGCTAAAGCAGAAGGGGGTCGCGCTGAAGGCGACCGATCAGCCTATCGACACCAGCACTGCCGCCGGCAAGGCGTTCCTCGACATGTTGGGGGTACCCCAACATTCGTGCAATGGGGGGCCATCTGTGATCTGGTGTCCCAAAAACGAACGTTTTTGACACTCACGCCATGCGCCCTTCGATCTCAACTCGAGCTGGCGCACAACAGCTCCAAAACTCATCCCAAATTCAAAGGCTTTAATTCCATGCTGTTGGATTGACTTTTGAGACATTCCCTCACCCCCGGCTTTCTCACTTCCTCATGGCTATCCGTACTAGGGCCGCGATTATGGCGAGGTCGAGCAATATTGAATGGGTGCGGGTATCACACTGCCGGGGACGTAGGGCAAAGCAAGTCATTTCCAAGTGTTGCCTGCGCCGCATCTGTCGGGAGGATTCAAATGGCCCGCCATTGCACGAATGTTGGGGTATCCCCTTTCAAGCCCCGGCTCGCTCCTTCGCTTCGCTCCCGTGTAACCGCGTCAGTGTATGTTTTTGAATTTGAAGCGCTACTTAGCATCTATCTAGATCAAATTCTTTATGTCTGCCCTTGGATTGTGGTCGAATACGGGTCTTCTTTTTCCTGACTCCAACATAGGTTCTTTATTACTTTCCGGTTGTGCACGATATAGCAATAACGAGTTTTGTGTTTTTTGGACAACGCGCCTCATGTGATACAGAAACGTTTGATACGCCATTGTCGCCTTCTCTTCGCCTTTTAGTTTCAAAAAAATGCTTTTCAAATTATATCCTCTTTCAATCATACCTTTTATTGTTTCCATGGAAGCCAAGATTTCTACGAACGCTTGGCCCTTGGGGATTCGTGAGCTTGATTCTGGTCGCATTGTTTCGCTTCTCCTTGCGCTCTGTTTTCGCTAGAAATTCTTACACTGTGGACCAAAGAATTCTAATTTTTTGAACGCTTCGTAATCTAATAAACACACTATTGTCAACTGTCTTTTTCTGTTCCAAGTTGTTTTTTATTGAACTTTAACAACGATACATTGTCTCTTTTTGTCTAAAATTGTCTTTTAGTAGATTTTATTGAATTATATTGGATTATATTGAAACGGCATTTTCGATTGAAAGCAGTCTGACATAGTGTAATATAGCTGGGAGGCAGGACGGGTGAAGTAGGCCCACCTGCGGCGGTCCTCTTCACGGCCTGCCCTGCGGGGCTGCTTATTCGCCAGGGGCTCAACGCTCAAAAATAAGGTCAACGACATTGCCATGCCGTCGAAAAAATACGCGCTGAAAGTCTATCTCGCGCCTGAAGAACTGGAGAGTATCTTGGCCAACGCGGACAAGACCGGACTCTCACTCTCCACCTTCGCCAAGCGCGTCTGCCTCGGTTCGCCCGTCCCAAGCCTTGAGAACCAACAAGCCGTGCGCGACATGCTCAAAATCAACGCTGACCTGGGACGGCTTGGCGGGCTCTTCAAGCTCTACCTGGCCACGCCGGACCCTCCAGTCCCAGAACTGCCCCCTGAATCTCGGCGCATCCTGCGCGAGATCGAGGCCAGGCAACGGGAACTCAGAGCCGCAATCATCCAATTTCGGAAGGGGGCGTTGTGATAAGCCGACAAATTACCTGCAAGCCAGAAAACGACGACTACCGCCGGCTCGCCATCTACATCGCGGCAGCCGGAAAACAGGACGAAAAGTGTCTCATGGCCTGGTGCGCTGGATGCTGGGCCGGGGACGATTACGAACTGGGCGTCATTGAGGTCAGTGCCACGCAAGACCTGAACACGCGCAGCGCCAAGGAGAAAACTTACCATCTGCTCGTGAGCTTCCGGCCCGAGGATGAGGCGAAATTGACGCCCGAGGTCCTGAAGGAGATCGAGCAGGAATTCGCTAAGGCCCTGGGCTTCGATGAGCATCAACGCCATTGCGGGGTGCATAAGAACACGAACAACCTGCATATGCACATCGCCTACAACATGATCCACCCGGAAAAGTTGACGCGACGGGAACCATACCGGGGGTTCCTGACTCGTGATCGCCTGTGCCGAGAACTTGAGCAACGCTTTTCCTTGAGTGTGGACAATGGCCGCCTGGAAGCGCGTGAGCGGGTCTCTCAGCCCTTGAGCGACCCTGCCGCGACCGTAGAGGCACATTCTGGCCAGCAATCGTTTGAGGGCTATTGTAGCGAGCGGAAGGATGCTGTCCTGACAGCGCAAAAAAATGCCAGAACCTGGAGCGACCTGCACCACGCCCTCGCCGAGCACGGCCTGAGCATCAAGGGGTAGCCTCAGAAAACGGAATTTAAAGTACGTTAAGGCTTCGGTAGCGGCTGTAACGGCCTGAATTTTCCCCCGCCTATCTTGGCGCTGCTGCGCCATAGGTAATCGCCAGTCAGGTTGATGTGCTCCCAGCCCAGAGGCGACAGATATTGCAACAGTACGTCATCAACACCTTGGCCGTGGCTGTGCAATGCGTTTGACGCTCGTTCCAGGTAGACGGTGTTCCACAACACGATAGCCGCCGTCACCAGATTGAGGCCGCTGGCTCGGTAAAGTTGCTGCTCAAAACTGCGGTCGCGGATTTCGCCCAGGCGGTTGAAGAACACCGCCCTGGCCAAGGCGTTGCGTGCTTCGCCCTTGTTGAGTCCGGCCTGCACGCGGCGGCGTAGCTCCACGCTTTGTAGCCAGTCCAGAATGAACAGCGTGCGCTCGATGCGTCCCAGCTCGCGTAAGGCGACAGCCAGACCGTTCTGGCGTGGGTAGCTGCCGAGTTTCCTGAGCATCAGTGAGGCCGTTACCGTGCCCTGCTTGATTGAGGTGGCCAGCCGCAAAATTTCATCCCAATGAGCGCGTATCTGCTTGATATTCAGCCGGTCACTGCTAATCATCGGCTTGAGCGCATCGTAGGCGGTATCGCCCTTGGGGATGAACAGCTTGGTGTCGCCCAAGTCGCGAATGCGCGGCGCGAAGCGAAAGCCCAGCAGGTGCATCAGGCCAAACACATGGTCGGTGAAGCCCGCTGTGTCGGTGTAGTGCTCCTCAATGCGCAGGTCAGATTCGTGGTACAGCAGGCCATCGAGCACATAGGTCGAATCGCGCACACCGACGTTGACTACTTTGGTGCTGAAGGGCGCGTATTGGTCGGAGATATGGGTATAAAACGTTCGCCCAGGACTGCTTCCATACTTCGGGTTGATATGCCCGGTACTCTCTGCCTTGCTGCCGGTTCTGAAATTCTGGCCATCCGACGATGACGTGGTACCGTCGCCCCAGTTTCCGGCGAGTGGTTGTCGAAATTGTGCGTTAACCAGTTCGGCCAGCGCCGTCGAATAGGTTTCGTCACGAACGTGCCAAGCTTGCAGCCAGGACAGCTTGGCATAAGTTGTACCTGGGCAGGACTCGGCCATTTTGGTTAAGCCCAGATTGATCGCGTCGGCCAGAATCGTCGTCATCAGCAAGGTTTTATCCTTGGCGGTATCGCCGGTCTTCAGGTGTATGAAATGGCGGGTGAACCCAGTCCACTCATCGACTTCCATCAGCAACTCGGTGATCTTGAGGTGCGGCAGCAGCATGGCCGTCTGGTCAATCAGGGCTTGCGCAGCGTCGGGCACCGCCGCGTCCAGCGGCGTAATCTTCAGACCCGATGCGGTGGTAACGATGGCATCTGGCAAATCGTTGGCCGCCGCCATGCGGTTGACAGTGGCGAGCTGCTCCTCCAACAATTCCAGTCGTTCCCGCAGGTACTGATCGCAGTCGGTGGCTACGGCCAGAGGTAATTCACTGGCCAGCTTCAGAGTGACGAACTTTTCGACCGGCACCAGGTATTCGTTGAAGTCTTTGAACTGGCGAGAACCTTGCACCCACACATCGCCCGAGCGCAGCGTGTTCTTCAGTTCCGACAGTGCGCATAGCTCGTAGTAACGCCGGTCGATGCCACCGTCGGTCAGAACCAGTTTGGCCCAGCGCGGCTTGATGAATGCGGTTGGCGCATCGGCGGGCACCTTGCGTACGCTGTCGCTGTTCATGCCACGCAGCACGTTGATGGCATCGAGCACACCCTTGGCGGCGGGCGCAGCTCGCAGCTTGAGCACGTCGAGGAACTGCGGCGCGTAGCGGCGCAAGGTGGCATAGCTCTCGCCAATATGGTGCAAGAAATCAAAGTCCGCAGGGTGCGCTAGTGTTTGCGCCTCGGTGACGCTGGCGGCGAAGGTATCCCACGGCATGACTGCCTCAATGGCAGCAAACGGATCGCCGCCGTTTTGCTTGGCGTCGATCAAGGCTTGTCCGATGCGTCCATACAGCCGCACCTTGTCGTTGATCGCCTTGCCGTTGGCCTGAAACTGCTGCTGATGCTTGTTCTTGGCCGCGTTAAACAGCTTGCCGATGATGCGGTCGTGCAGGTCGATGATTTCATCGGTAACAGTGGCCATGCCTTCGATGGCCAGCGCAACCAAAGTGGCATAGCGCCGCTGCGGCTCGAACTTGGCCAGATCGGCGGGCGTCATCTGGCCACCTTCGCGGGCGATCTTGAGAAGCCGGTTCTGGTGAACCTGTTGCTCAATGCCGGCGGATAGGTCGAGTGCTTGCCAAGCTTTCAGGCGCTCGATGTGTTCGAGCATGTGGCGCGAATTCGGTTTGGCGGGCGACTGGCGCAGCCAAGCCAGCCAGGTTGCCTTGCTGCCCTCCTTGCGCTTGAGAAGTTCGTCCAGGCGTTGACGGTGGACGCTTGTCAGAGCGTCGGTCAGCGCGGCGTGAATGCGCCGGTTGCCCCGGGTGATAGCCTCGGCACAGATACGCTCCATCACGCCGACCGCTGGCAGCAAGACGCTCTTGCGGCGTAACCCCTCGACCAGCTCGCGTGCCAGCACAATACCCTTGTCGGTTTGCCAGGCCAAGTCGTCCAGGCTATGCACGGCAGCCCGATAATGGCTCAGTGTCGTGAACGATTGGAAGCCATAGGCTAACTGCAACTCCAACAGATGCTCGCGTCGCGTTTCGGCGCGTTGGCCGTAGTCGTTCCAGATGTCGCCAGGCAGCTTGAGCTGGTCGGCCACCATGCGCAACAAGGGCGCGTCTGGTTCCGCGTCAGCAGTGAGTGCAATGCCCGGATAGCGCATGTAGCAAAGTTGCACGGCGAAGCCCAACCGATTTGCCGCGCCTCGATGCTGCCGAATGCGGGACAGGTCGGCGTCGTTGAAGCTGTAGAGCCGGATCAACTCATCTTTGGCGTCGGGTAGTTCGAACAGGCTTTCGCGCTCAGTTGCTGACAGGATCGAACGGCGCGGCATGCAGACTCCTTCTTCTTGAAAACGAGGGTTTTTGAGAAGTTTCGGCGCTACACCCATGCGGGACACAGAATTGAGGCTTGCGCATTCTCAAAAATAGTTCTTGAAATGCTATTCTCCATTCACTACTATTGCAATGAGTTTCGATAAAAAGCAGGGCATGGGGACGCTCGATCGGATCACCCGGTAGCGTTTATGCTTCACGTTTTGCAAAGCGAGGAACAGGCCATGTTGATCGGTTATGCCCGCGTCTCCACGCGGGATCAAAACCTTGATCTCCAGAACGAAGCTCTGATCAAAGCCGGATGCGAGAAACTCTTTGACGACAAAATCAGCGGCAGCCGCGCCGAACGCCCTGGACTCACCAAGGCGTTGGAGATACTGCGTAAGGGCGACACTCTCGTTGTTTGGAAGCTGGATCGGCTTGGCCGTAGCGTTAAGAACTTGGTCGACTTAGTCGGTGAACTGCACAAACAAGGCGTCCAGTTCAAAAGCCTGACAGACGCCATCGACACCGGAACGCCCTCAGGCCGCTTCTTCTTCCATGTCATGGCCAGTCTGGCCGAAATGGAGCGGGAACTGACGGCCGAACGTACTCGCGCTGGGCTTGAGGTCGCTCGTACTCTTGGTCGAAAAGGCGGTCGAAAACGCCTGATGACAGCCAGCAAGATCGAGTCCGCCAAAAAGCTGTTGGTCAATGGCGTTCCGCCCAAGGATGTGGCCAAGAACCTCGGCGTGTCCGTTCCTACGCTGTACCGCTGGGTGCCAGCCTCCGCGCACGCTTAACGTACTTTAAATTCCGTTTTCTGAGACGGCCCCTCAGGAGCCCCGCGGCGACCGTGGAGGCACATTCGGGCCAACAATCCTTCGAAAGCTACGCCAAGGGGCAGAGAGAGGCCATCCTGGCCTCCGTGGCCAAAACGGGAACGTGGAGGGGCGTGCATCAGGTTTTGGCTGTCCACGGTCTTGAAATCAAGCCCCATGGCGCCGGCCTGGTGATCAAAAGCAAAAACGGAGCCCATGCCATCAAGGCGAGCAGCCTGGACCGCAGTCTCTCCAAATCTCGACTGGAAAAACAACTTGGGCCGTATCAAATGCCGGACGCGTCGTTCGCCAATATCCACGCGACGACGGTCTACGAAGCGAAGCCCCTGCATCGCGATCCGGAGCGCGGCAGCCTCTACGCGGAGTATCAGGGCGGAATAGCCAAACGAAAGGCAAGCCTCGCGAGTCTCAACGCACGGGATGCGACGGCCAGGGAGCATCTGGCCCGTGAATGGGAACGTAAGCGCAAGGAACTCGAAGCAATGGCGCTCACGACCAGGGATAGATTTCGGCTGTTACGGCAGGCCCGACAGTTCGAAATCGAGAGCAGAAAAAGGCTGGCAAAGAATATGACCAAAAAGCGAAAGGAAATTTGCGAGGAAGTTCCCTTTACATCCTGGGCGAGCTTCCTGCGCACCAAGGCGGCTCAAGGCAACGAAGTCGCCTTGGCGATTTTGCGTTCGCGCAACGCAGTCGTGGGAGCTGAACGGGATGTACAGAGTGACAAGCCAAAAACCTTCGAGCAGCGACAGGCTGCCAGGCTCCCCTGGTTTGAACGCCAACGGGAAATTCGAGAAGCCAATGGCGTCAACTCAATGCAAAAGAAAGAACTGGCCGCGATTGCGCGCATGCATCAACTGGCGGCAATGGAGAAAGCTTCTGGAAGTGGGCGGATATTCAAGGATTTTTCCTGTCGCATTGACGCGAAAGGCACGGTCCTGTTCACGCTAGCAAGTGGTGGCTTAGTTCGAGACGCTGGCGACCAGATATTTTTTAGCGCGCACGACAAAGCGGCTCAGGACGTAGCCTTGAAACTTGCCCAAGCGAAATGGGGCAAAGCGATTAATCTTGAAGGAAATAGCGTCCAGCGGGAGAGACAACAAGGCCTTATGAAGCAGAGAGAGAAGGAAAGAAACCCGGAGGCGGGTTGGGAGCGATGACTTTTGGGCCTGCTCAGCTGCTCACGAAACGGAAAAAATCGCACATTAAGGCGTCGCCATAACCTCTGAGCAAATTGAAAGTAGTCAAAACTGCAAGCACTGCCTAAGAGCGACTCTTAATATGGATTTTAAACAAGCCTGCAACGATATGAAATCTGCTTTAAACATTTTTTTCTGTAAGCTGTGAAAAAGTTTTAATAGGAATGGAATGGTCAGGAAATCTAGCCACTATGTCGAGTTCTCCTCCCATTGCCTCAACAAAGCGACGTAATGTACTTACGTACATATCTGTTCTCTTCTCAAGCTTAGCAATAGACGCTTGACCTATATTGAGAACTTGCGCAAGCTCTTCTTGCGACAGTTGCTGTGCTCTGCGCAGTTCTGCAAGATCCATTTCTTTGCGCAATATTAGTGATTTTTCAATAGTGCGTTCTTTTGACTCATTAGACATCTCATTGCGCAGTTTTGAGAACGAATTTCTACCTGACATTATCTCATCCTCTTTTTAATTCTTCAATATGAACATCATACAAAGCATCTGCAATAGGCAACATGCGTAAGTAGAAAAGATCATCTCCAGTTTTATCACCACCAATTAAGAGCAACGCAACTCTTTTTGGATCAAAGGCATAAAAAATACGAATTGGACGTCCTTCGCTCTGAATTCTCAACTCTCGCATATGAGAGTGCTTGGAAGATTTTACGCCACTGGAATAAGGGAAAGGCAAATGTGGGCCTCTACGTTCCAGTTCTTGAACGGTGGCGTCAATATCCTCTTGCTGAGATTCATCAAGAGATTTCCACCATACACCGAATTCATCCGTGTACTCGACTTCCCATGTCATGAGAGGAATATATTCATCGAGAGGAATACTGTCAAGTCCCCGGCTACTTTGTGGTCGTCTCAGAATTCGGATTTTAAAGCACGGTAAGCCGTTGGCAGTGCTTCGGCTCTCGCAAACGGTCGTTTTCGAGAACCTAGGCCATGCCGGAAGCTTAGCGCGCTATATTTTCCGTTTTCTGAAGGGACCCCAAATACGGAGGCTCTGCGGTGGTGTGCTTTGCTGGGGGGCGGCACGCCCCCCAGGCGCAGACAAAAAAGGTCCTCTCTTTTGCCAGATTCGAGACTGGTCGCTCGCGCTGCTTCAGCCCTTTCTCTTTTGGTCTCCTCCCAAAGGTCCACGGAAAAGGCCCGAACGGGCCCTCTTACTTATAGTTCTCTTTTAAATTCCTAAGAATTAAAACCTTATGTGGTCCATCAGCCTTACAGCCTCTAGGGTTTATGGACGTTCGCATGGGCCCGACAACACCAAATCATGGGCCCGACAACACCAAATCATGGGCCCGACAACACCAAATCATGGGCCCGACAACACCAAATCATGGGCCCGACAACACCGTGTTCATGCGGGCAGTTTGGGTTTTCTTTTGGCAGGTTTCTCTCCTTCCTGCCGTGTCAGGATGAGCATATCTTGGTCCACGAACTTGGAGCCTCCGGTTAGGATACCGGCCCGTTTGAGTTCTCCGATGGCGTCCTTGAGGTTGCGGCGATTCTCAGGCATCGGCTGGTCCACGTCCATGTTGATTGCGGCCGCGATGGTCATGAAGTAGCTGCGCCACGTAGAGTCTCTATGACCTGACTGCAAAAAGTCTTTACTGTAGTGCAATGCATGTATAAATTTTATTGACAGTTTGCAGAATTTTCTGTAATTACTTCTCCAGAAACTGGAGAAAATGACATGCGATATTCAAAATGTAGACTGCAACTTCCGCTTATTGAGAATATACAAATGTTTCCCGTGAAACATTTTGAACGTCTCAAGAAGACTGTTTATCATACATTTAGAGAAAGTATTCTCCCATATCTTCCAGACAGTGTTTTTGCAAAGTGCTTTGACTCTTCAATTGGGGTAACCCCAACGATTTTGTCACCAGCCGCAAATCGGCTGGAATCGTTGTCCAGCCTTGGCTGGCGGAAGGGTGTATCACTTGTGCTAAACCAAAAATGGTACACTCAGTGCTCCACGCCAGGAAAGGGTTTCCTGGCGTCAAAATTTGAGAGGTTCAATTGAGACAGAGGGTGCCGCCCTCATTTGGGGCTTTAAGCGGCTGTACAACCTCAATTAGCTTTGTCGGTTTGCGGCGGGTGACAAAAAGGTTGGGGTAACCCCAAACTGTTCGGTATTTCCCTGAAATCGCATATGGTGTTCATGTCCTCCTACCTAGATGAAATCTAGACTTCCTGCAACCCTCGTGCCGGATGTCCTCTTATCCACGAGCGCCTGAAAAAATTGAGGGAGGCTTTGCAATGAAAGACGACTTTGAGCTCGTTCGTGGAAGTGGCAACGTGTTCCAGGACTTTGGGCACAGCAACGCCAGCCTTGAACAGGCACGCGCCATCCTTGCGGCCAAAATCATCCGTACCCTTGACGAACGGGGTTTATCGACGCGCGAGGCCGAAACAATAACGGGCGTCGCGAAGTCGGAATTTTCGCGCATCCGCAACGCTCGACTCGGACGTTTTACACTTGACCGTATGATTACTCTTCTCGTAAAGCTTGATAACGAGATCGAAGTGAATGTCACCTTTCGGCAACGCGAGCCCGCTTTGCATGGCGGGGTACACGCCTAACTATCTACTTTTATGTTGTTATTTTCACCACGGGGCGGGTAAGAAAAATCGTGCTTTCTGCTTTTCGTTCCTGTATGGTCCGCTTAGGGATGATTCTGCTTTTCTTCTAAACACGAAAGCAAGAAAGAACGAAAATGAAAACCATAGTTTTTGCTAGCCAAAAAGGCGGGGTTGGAAAAACAACCCTAGCCGCCCACCTTGCCGTTGCCGCCGAAATCGCGGGCGACGGTCCATGTGTTTTGATCGACACAGATCCTCAAGCGTCCCTTGCGGATTGGTGGAACGGGCGTGCGGCAGAACGCCCTCTGTTTGCGCCCGTGACGCTGAAGGAGCTTGCCGTAAAACTATCTCTCTTGGGCGCGGCAGGGTACTCATATGCGTTCATCGACACACCACCAGCCATTACCGAGTCCATTCGGACTGTAGTTGGTCAGGCTGATCTTGTTCTTATTCCCACTAGACCAAGCCCGCACGATTTGCGGGCCGTAGGTCGCACCGTAGAGTTGGCAACGAACGCGCAACGCCCCTTTGCTTTTGCTGTCACGCAGGCCAAGCCGAATAGTCGGTTGACGGTCCAGGCAATGGCTGCCCTTTCCGCACATGGTGTCGTTGCGCCTTCTATCATACATGACCGAGTAGATTTCGCAGCCTCAATGATTGATGGAAGAACTGTTCTCGAAATTGACCCGAAAGGGCGTAGCGCTTCTGAGGTGGCCGAACTTTGGGCCTTCGTGAAAACACGAATGAACGAAAGCACGAAAACACGATAGCACGATAAAAAATGAGAATACAATGGCAGGAAAGAAACACGCAGACCTCTCCGCTTCCCTCGTTGCCGTCAAGGGAAAGGCCGCCGTCGCTCCCGATGCCACCGGACGCCAGCAGGTCACAGCCCCTGTCACTCCCCCCGTTGGGAGTGCCCCGCTAAACTTTAAAGTGGACCCCGATTTCCGTCGAAGATTCAGACAAAGGGCGGCAGATGCCGATCTGAAGCTCAATGCTTTACTCCGCCAGGCTTTGGAAGCGTGGGAAGAAAAACGCGGCTTAAAGTAGAAAAAACGAAAGCACGAAAAGAAGAAAACAAGAAAGAAAGAAATTACGCTCTGCTCGGTTATTTCGCTTTGCGCTTGCAAAAGCCAATAAAAGCTGCATCAGGGTTGTCCGGGCGTTTCCCCGTCTTGGCAATCCACTCCCTCCATTCTTGTTCCAGGTAGTAAACATCCATCCCTGGCGCAACCCGTTTAGCCTTCTCAAAAGTTTCCGTTTGGAGGAAGACGCCCGAACTCGTCATCATTGGGGGCAGCACGGGGGGATTTGATGTACTGGCTTTCTGCCGCGCCCCTTCCAGTATCGGGGCAGGGCGTTTCGCTACGTGCGGCGGGCTCGGTTTCAAGAGTAAACCGTTGTCCACGGCAAAAACCTTGGCGGATTCATAGATGGAATGGACCTTTTTAAGGCCCAGGAGAAATTTCTTTTTGAAGTCCCTTTGGCCTTGGGGGGTCTGTGCATAGTCGGCCCCAAACTGTCCTTGGAGAAGCGGCCATGGAATAACAGTATCTTTCTGCAAGTAAGACATGCGGTATGTAATCCAAAAATAAATATCAAGGGACATTGGCGAACGCTTGAGGGCCTTGAGGGCGGCCATGTCGACAGGCAGTGGCCTTTCAATGATTTCGTTGAAAAAATCTGTACTCAATGTAACCGTTGATTTCCAAAGAGGAAGTTGCTCAGGCGACTTCGGAGTCCACCAGAGGGTATAGTCTTTTGTGATCCTGAAACCTCCGCCTTGAGATGTTTTATTATCCGAATATTGGCAAGAGATGGTCGAGCAAAAGAGGCTCTCGGCTTGTTTCTTCAGGCGCGTGATGTCCCCACGTTTGCCCCCCCTGGGAGCTAACCCAAGCTCGGTCATGAAGGCCGAAAGCGTAGGGCCAAGTTCAAGGAGAGGGGAGCGAGTATAGACGGCTTCCGTGGTCATCCAGGACAGAAGCAAGCGAGGGATAGAGCCGTAAGGCAAACCCACCTTGCTTGGGGCTAATATTGTGAGTGAAAAAACCCCATTCTCTCGGTGAAATTCGTTTGCAGAGGTAGCTTTATGAGGGAGAGTCGCTTGAACAAGTGCCCTCGCCATATATCCCAGCCGTCCGGCTCTTTTTGCGTCCTCAGCCTCAATCGCTAAGGATTCTATCATGATTTTCTGCAACTCTTTCCGGTCCATGCGGAGTCCTCGCCGAGCGGTGGATAACTCGATCTTATGGCTTGACTCTACGCTGAAACGGTCCCGCTTGCAAGATAAAACTACGCTGAAACGGTCCCGCATTTACGCTAAAACGGTCCCGCATTTACGCTGAAACGGTCCCGCTTGCAACCCACAACGCTTACAACCATCTGCCTTTTCAAGGTGCCCCTGTATTAACACCTCTAGAACCCTATAGATCTTAAAGACACCTGTATTTAGGCCGTGTGGGTAGGAGAAAAAGGCATTCCATAAGGGGTAAGAAATTAAATCCTGACGCCGACAGTCTCGAAAAGGCGTAACCCAGCCACGACGCATAACTTGGATTTGAAATCGAAAGGAGGAGAGGTGGCGTCATCTACGATACTAAAATTTGGCAATCGTGATGCCCAGTTCGTTGTATTTCCGCCATTGCACGAATGTTGGGGTATCCCCATTAGGGTGAGCCCCCGCTCATGGCGACTGCCTGGTAACAAAAAGGTTGGGGTTACCCCTACCTGCCGGCAGCTCGGCAATCCATTCAGGGAGATGAAGGCTAAAAATCCTCAAATTGCAGCTTCGCGTCCACTGAGCCAATATGATATGCAGTCAAAATTATTACAGATTGTTACATGTGAAATTTGACTCGGGTGTGGTTAAGAAGTGAATGGGAGCACTCGCTCTTCTCAAAAAATTACGCAAACTGGTTTGAAAAACCTCGCTTCCTCTCCGTTTATATATGCAGAGGATAGGAGACTCTGTCCAGCGTCTGGCTCTGGCTTCATGGTCACGACCTACACAACCTCAAACGCAGAAGGAGAACTCCTATGTGGCTGGACCCTGATACGCATTCAAACACGACCGACTCGGACGCGGACACCATCGTGGCCTTTGACCACGACGCCTCGCACTACGATGCCTATGACCGGGACGACGTGGACAACGCGGCGGACTACCCGGCCTACGACGACTAACCCAAAACCCACCGGCTGGGACGCATGTCCCAGCCGGCCATACGCCCTCCGAATTCATTTAAGATACGGGGTGGATGTTTCGGTGTAGAAGGCCATTCACGGCATCATCAGGTGGGGCATTTTTTTCGAGCGAAAAAGGGACATTTTCAGTGAGCGTCCAGGACGGTTCACCACCTTGCTGCATCACGTCACGGTTGATGCTCTCGGGAAAAGCTTCCAGGCCTTGCAGCATCAGGCCTCCCCGGGAGTGGATGGCGTTACGTGGGCGCAGTATCAGGAGAACCTCGGCAAGAGGCTTAACCCAAGTTTACCATATGAAAACAAATAACATCTTTATCTTTAGCTAGTTGCCGCATGGTACGATGACTTTATGGTCACTACATTTGTAGCTGGACCTTGCTCTTCCTCAAGGGGACTGCGGTTATTCCCAGTGCAGCGTATACGGCCTTCTCCTTCGTGCCTGGAGTCGTGCAATAGCGCATGGAGATGCTCCCGCCTCCTTCTTTGCCCAATGTCGTGACTACAAGCTTGTGGCTGCAAAGCTCTGGGCGTAGCGTTGACCAGCGCTCCTGTATTCCTGCCTTCCGGCATCGATATTGTATATAACTGAGCAAATGGTAAGCGAGAACTGCGATGAACAGGTGACCGTCTATTCTTTCTTCTTTGCGATGGTGAATGGGACGTAATCCCAGTTCACTTTTCAAGCAACGGAAAGAATCTTCGACTAATGTCAACATGGTATACAGAGACCAAAGCTTTCCAGCGGCGAGGTCTGTACGGTCAGTACGCAAGAAATAGCTTCCGTCATAGGGCTTGGAGAGTTTTGATGCATCGAAAGTCCAGGATATTTCCACGGCAATACTATCTTGTTCTTTGACTACAATGTTGAACCCTTTTGATACCCTGCCGTGACGTTCGCGCAATCGGCCGATTCGCTCCATTATCTTATCATACTTCTTGAGTTTATCACGTTTCGCGATGCCCGCAGCAAGCGCGGTGAGCGCCTCCTCCATCTTTTTTCGCATTTTTTCAACAATGCCGCTCTCCTTGGCGTTCTTTTTCTCGCTCCGGCAATAAACAAAAACCTCGTCACCCTGCTGAAAGCTTCGAACAAAAACTCCCTCCTTGATTTCTTCCAGGGGTTCCTGGTCAAAGGCGTCTGGCTTCTTGCGCGAGACCGCGAGATACGAGAAGCCTGCCTGCCTGAGCGCAGCGCAGTTTTCTTCGGTTGCGATGCCCGCGTCGATAACTACCGTGGGTTTCATGACGAGCAACGTGGTCTGGCCTGCGTCCTTGCGCAAGGCGGCCACGGCGTCGAGAAGCGTCTTGGCCTCGCAGACATTGCCGGCAAGGATGCGAGAACATTTGATAAATCCATGTTCATCAAGGACCAGCCCAAGCGTGATCAAGGGCCGGTCATAGCGTTGTTCTTTGGACCATCCACGCGCGGCCTTGGATGACTTCGAGGCGCCGCCTTCAAAATATGTATTTGTTAAATCATAGAGAAGTATTGTCTCTGAAAGAGATAGCAGCTTTTTTGCCCGTAACCGCAAGAAATCTTCGAGAGCATCCTTGTGACTGAGTAATATATCTGAAGTCCTGTAGAGTGCATTTTGTCCAATATGAGAAAAGTCCGTGCCCAACAGCAGATCAATGGCGCTGTGGCTCTGGGCGTAGCTTTTGAGTTCGCGTTCGCTACTCGGATGTACAAGGCGTCCAACGATAAGCAGCTTTGCGAGGTCGGTCTCTGCTTTGGAAAAGTCGAGCTTCTTGAAAATCTCGCCAAATCCCAAAGCCTCCATAGCGGCCAAGCCGGCGTGCTCGGCGCCAATGCTCCTTGGTCTTTCTGTCTCAATGGAGTGGATGTCCACGGACTGAAAGTCTTGTTCTGTAGGGGTGATAGCGCTTTCTTGGTCTTTGCGTTTCTTCTGCTGGATGCGTTGCGCATAGGACACGGCGAGCAGCTCGATATCCTCGGGTAAGGGGACGAGTCTTGGTCCGCGGCCAATGACGAGTTCTTCAATGCGATTGGCCAGATCGTTCCAGCGCTCACGCGGGAGCTCGAGGGTCCCGAGATCAAGCACGACGCGCTGCCTGGTCTTGTCCTGGACCCTGAAGGATTCGACAAGCCGATGATATGTGAATATTTTCGGCGAATTAGGGTTCTTCTTTTT
>Ga0247841_10005258_pt1 | contig 21181 bp, 17 predicted proteins | sample LaCruzMarch2015__2_FD_192410 | JGI IMG/M metagenome (GOLD analysis project Ga0247841, IMG submission 192410) | Freshwater microbial communities from meromictic Lake La Cruz, Castile-La Mancha, Spain - LaCruzMarch2015_18m | ecosystem: Environmental > Aquatic > Freshwater > Lake | place: Spain... | reverse complement strand
ACTTTTTCTTTTGTAATTTTATGCATAGGGGATGTTTGTTTTTTGCACCTCAAAGATATTGAATATCAATGAGATAACCAAATAATCCCCTACTTTTTTTTATTTTTGTGAATAATTCAGGTTAAATGCTTTAAGAAATAATAAATTTTTATAGCTATTAAAATAAGATATGGTAAGCTTCCTCGAACTTCGGCCATTTTATCCAGGATCAAATAAATTTAGATAATCGCCAACTTCGGTTTTTCAGCCCCTATCCCCAGCCCTCTCGTAACCCGAAAAAGATTAATTGTTCTAAATATCAGCTATTTACCATTTCACCCAGCCTTCAAAATTTAGATAATAGCGAAGGTCGGGGAGCCAAAGTGGACTGGGAGGCAGAAATGTCTCCCTTTTCTTTTTGTACCAAGGGATTCGGTGGTTGCATCTTTTCAAAAATAAAAAGTTCCCATTTTGCGAATAATTTATATCTTTGCATGCAGATTCGATTAAATGGAAAGAATATTTGCAAAAAGCACCTTGAGGATTTTTTGGGGAAACCATCCCGATTCCGAGCAGTATTTAAAGACATGGTTTGATACTGCCATGAATTCAAGCTGGAAATCACCAAATGAGGTAAAACAAACCTATGCCAGTGCAAGTATACTGAAAGATGGAAGGGTTGTCTTTAATATCAAAGGCAATACTTACAGGCTGGTGGTGAAATTGAACTTTGAGAAACAATGGATTTTCATCAGATTCATTGGTACACATGAAGAATATAATAAGATTGATGCAAACACAATATAAATAAAGAGATGAACATAAGTCCTATTAAGAACGAAACGGATTACCGTAATGCACTAAAGAGGCTTGAAGTCATCTTTGATGCTCCAATTGGCACACCAGAGGGTGATGAAGCTGATTTGCTCGGATTGATGATTGATGACTATGAAAAAAAACATTATCCGATCCTGGCACCTGATCCTATTGAAGCCATCAAGATCAGAATGGAAGAAATGCACCTGAAGCAAATCGATCTGATTAATGAGATTGGCGGAAAAAGCAGGGTTTCGGAAATATTAAACCGCAAGAGGAAACTAACCGTTGAGATGATCCGTAAATTGAACCGAAGATTAAATCTTTCACCGGGCCTTTTAATTTCTGATTATAAAATGGCAAAAGAATAAGTTATCTGGCTGCAACTTTGACAACTTAGGGGAGCAGCAAAAAAGCCCATGGCGAAAGCCGTTGGGCTTTTTCAATATTCGAAAGAGCGATATTAGAAAGCACCATATTCGAGGTAATATTCAATGGAACATAATACTTTATCTCGAATATCGAATATCGCTCTTTCTTTCTTTCGCTCTTTCAACCGCCAGGTTGATTATGTTTTGTCTGTAGTTCGAGTCAAGGCCGGGATTGGATTTAGATACTTTGAGAAAATATTCCCCATCCCACCGGGTATATTTCGGGAAAAAGCGGATTAATGGGTATGTAAACCTTGTTTGGTTCATAAATTATTAACGATATTTTCTAATTTAATAATAAGGCCTATGAAAGAAAAAACCTCTTTAAAGATACCGGAGGAGGTGATCATGAGCAAAATTTTCCTTATTCGGGGAGTGAAGGTGATGGTGGACAGAGACCTTGCAAAATTATATGAGGTTGAAACAAGGGTTTTAAACCAGGCAGTAAAGAGAAATGAAAAACGCTTTCCTGAAGACTTTATGTTCCTATTGAGCAAAGAAGAAATGGATGATTGGAAATCACATATTGTGATATCCAATAGTGAAAAGATGGGATTAAGGAAACCTCCTTTGGTTTTTACAGAACAGGGCGTAGCAATGTTGTCAAGTGTTTTGAACAGCGATAGGGCCATTGTCGTCAACATCCAAATTATAAGGGTATTTACCAGGATGCGTCAGCTTCTGGAGACCCACACAGACATATTAATAAAACTAAAACAATTGCAAAAGAAAGATGTTGAACAGGACCGGAATATCCTCCTAATCTTCGAATACCTGAAACAACTTGAACATAACAAGCAACAGCAGGATGAACAGGCACTGAGGAAACGGATTGGATATAAAGGAGATAATTAGGTTTTAATTCCGGGCAATTAGTTATCATATTCCTAGGGATAAATTACACCTTAAAAAAATATTACTTGCAGAGACGTTTGCTTTGTTATTGTATCTTGAAAGTTTCAATTCATTTACTATGCAAACGGCACTAAACTCAGAAAGTGCTAATAGGAAGACAACAAACTGATGGAAACCACCGACTACTCCGGCATGTTTGTTTACAGGGACGGACACGTTGATTATATCCAGACCTCCGAAGGCCGGATGTATTGGGATAATAATCATCATTTATTCTATGCTGAATATTTCATCAAAGACCACCTGGGAAATGTGAGGGATGTAATTACAACAAATCCTTATTATAGTAATTCTATTATCCAGATAACGGTTATAAATTCGCAAATACCGAAAAATCGGTACAGGCTCTGTTCCGACTTGGTATACATTGAAAGCAGGGCTGATCAAGTGGTCAATTTAAACCAGCGCAAACTTGTCAATTTGTCCGGCGCATGCAGAATGTTGAAATTTTATTATTACTTTAGCATCATGAGTATTTCCCCATACGATATAGAAGCAAAACTTAAAAACCTGCTCCCATTCCTGATGAATGAGTACAAAGTTAGCAGGATTGGTTATTTTGGTTCCTATTCTAACGGAACCCAGGATGATGAAAGCGATATTGATATTCTGGTCGAATTTTCACAACCATGTGGGTGGAAATTTTTTACACTTGAGAAATTACTTGAAGACCAATTGGGTAAAGAAGTTGATTTGGTCACCTCCTCTGCCATCAAAAATCAATTGAAGAATTCCATTTTAAAGCAAGTAAAATACATTTGAAAACCGGACGCACATATCTTCATTTTCTTGAAGACATTGAAACTTCAATGTTGAGGATCCAGGAGTACCTTGAGGATATGGATTTCATAAACTTCCGGAAAGATTACAAAACGGTCGATGCAGTTATCCGGAATTTTGAAATTATTGGGGAGGCTACTAAAAATCTTCCTAATGAAGTTAAAGAAAAATATCCTCAACTGCCATGGGAAGAAATGTACCGGATGAGAAACAAGATTAGTCATGAGTATTTTGGCATTGATTATGAAATACTATGGTATATTTCGACTTCTGAAATTCCTGCTAATTACGAAGAATTAGTGAAGATTATCAGGAATGAAAGAAGAGATCATGCTTGATATCCGATAGAAATAATATAGATAACAGCCAACTTCGGGGAGCTGCAAAAAAGGGGCGCACGCATGTGCAGCCCTTTTTTCATCAGACGAAATCTCGATCAGACGATATACGATTTAAAATTTAATGTAACATCGGCTGATCGGCTGATCGCTCTCTCGTCTGATCATTTCCGTAGATCGTCGTTCGAATGATCGGGATATCGCCTGATCAAGTTGTTCGAGACAAGGACAGGGTGAAATTTAGATGTTTTTATTCTTTTGTTATAAGAATTTTATCTATTCGGTGGCCGTCAATATCCATAATCTCAATACTATAACCCTTATAAACGAGTTTGTCACCTACCTGAGGTATCTTATTTAGCTGATCAAGAATAAAGCCGGCAACGGTTGAATAATTAATTTCTTCAAAATCAATCGTAAAATCTTTAATTATCTCAACCAACGATTCTATTGGGGCGTCGCCGCTTACAAGAACAGATTTATCCTCGCGAACAAATATATCCGGTTCAAAGGTCTCACCTTCATCGGGTATTTGCCCCACTATATTTTCTATTATATCATGAAGCGTAATAATGCCTTCAAATCCGCCATATTCATTGACGACACAACAAATATGCATCTTTCTTTGACGAAGCGTATTCAAAACTTTTTGAGCATCCGCATTTTCCGGTATAATAATAGGATCCATGATTAAATCAGCAAGATTTATTTTATCACCAGATGAAATAGTTCGATAATAATCCCTGAGGTAAAGTATCCCTATAAAATTATCTAGTTCTACTTTGCTGCAAATGACTTTACTATGCTGCACTTCGGATAAAAATTTTCTGATTTCATCATCGGTCTTGCTGATATCTATCCATTCAATATCAGTCCGATGCGTCATAATATGCTTTGCTTTCTTGTCAGAAAAGTAAAAGACTTTTTCATGTATAATATTCTGTTCTTTATCAATCACTCCCTCATCGGTGGCAATTTTTATCATTTGCCGAAGTTCAGCCTCTGTAAATTGCTCCGAAGGTTTCTTTATCCCAATTAATTTATTTATAAGATTTGTTGATACGGACAGTAGTTTAACAAATGGATAAAATGCAATGCTGAAATAATAAATGGCAGGTGCCATGCGAACAGCAATCTTTTCGGGGTTGCTCAACGCTATAGTTTTTGGTACTAATTCGCCAATGACTATTGACAGATAAGTGATGATCAAAACTGTTATGGTCAACGCTATTTCGTTAGCATAGGATCTGGTAAATTCTATCCTTTCAAAGAATGGAGCGACATCATCGGCAATACTAATCCCTCCGTAAACCCCGGTAACAATACCAATTAATGTAATTCCAACCTGAATAGCAGATAAGAAATTCCCCGAGTTGTCAAGCAACCGCAAGGCTGTTTTTGCTCCTTTGCTCCCTTTAATTCTAGCATGTTCAAGCCTGGATTTTTTGCTTGAAACCAATGCAATTTCAGATAATGCAAAAAATCCATTTAATAAAATCAATATACCTAAAACTAAAATCTCCATATTAATTATTGATACAAGTAATAATTTCTGAGATAATCAACAAAGTTATCGAAAGTAATTCTAATAGGACTCCAGGGCAACTAATCATGTTCGTGCATGCAATGTATATCAGGACGTTTTGTATGTTCATTATCAACAGGGTCATTTGATAACATCTTTTAATCTCTGAAAACTGAATTTTAAATTTTTATCCTCTCAAAACCAACCTTTTTTTAATTTAGAAGCTTTATTTATGTTCAAACGACTATCTATGGTTAATCAAAGGAATTTGATCAGAACACTTGGCTTAAGTTATGTTATCATTTTTGTGGTTGCAAACATCATCGGATCAGGGGTTTATAAAAAAATCGCCCCGATGGCTACCGAACTTCACTCTTCGGTTTGGATACTTATGGCATGGATTGTCGCAGGGATCATAACTATTTTTGGTGCGTTGAGCAATGCTGAAGTAGCCGGATTGCTGGCAGATACAGGTGGAGAATTTGTCTACTTTAAAAAAATCTACAATCGTTTTTTCGCTTTCTTATACGGCTGGTCCCTGTTTACCGTCATTCAAACTGCAACTATCTCCTCATTAGCCTATGTTTTTGCCCAATCGTTGAACAGCATCATCCCTGTTCCAGAGATTTTTCCCTCGCTGCAAAATATAACCATAGGAGGCGTTTTCTATCCTTTTCAGGGCTTTGGGATCAAACTAACCGCTATTCTGCTTATTTTACTTTTAACAAGCCTCAATATTTCAGGCTTAAAAAGTGGGGCATGGGTCAGCAAAGCCATATTGGCACTGGTATTCATCGGGCTATTTCTGATTGTTTTCTTCGGGTTGACAAGCAATGTTGTAAAACCTGCAAACTTCATGGATGTTCGGGATCTGACAAGCAGGACTGTTACGCTCTCCTCTTTTTTCACGGCCATGCTTGCTGCTTTCTGGGCCTATCAGGGATGGGTTTCTGTCGGATTTATCGGCGGCGAGGTTAAAGATGCAACCCGAAACATCCCGAAAGGAATCGTAATCGGCGTTTTTATAGTGATCTTTATTTATCTGCTGGTCAATGTGACCTATTTATCTCTTTTATCCATACCTCAACTGGAACAAGTTCATGCATCTGGCAATCAGATTGCTGCTGTTGAGGCAGTCAGAAGTTTCTGGGGAACAGGAGGAGTAATGTTTATTTCGTTGCTGATCCTGCTTACCACGCTGGGATGCACCAATGCCAGTATTCTTACGGGCGCCCGTCCCTATTATGCGATGGCCCGCGACCGTCTTTTCTTCCCCGGTATCGGAAAACTGAACAAGACCAATGTCCCCGGCAATTCGCTGCTGGTGCAGGGAATATGGGCCTCGGTGCTGGTTCTGTCAGGAACTTTCGATCAGTTGACCGACATGATTATTTTTGCCGTATTTATATTTTACGGGGCCACATCCCTTGGCGTATTTATTTTGCGCCGCAAGATGCCCGATACCCACCGTCCTTACAAAGTCTGGGGTTACCCGGTTGTACCGGCAATTTTCATCATTTTTTGCATATTTTTGTTTTTTAATACGATTATTACGAGACCACGCGAAGCAGCCATAGGAACGATCCTCATTTTATCCGGTATCCCAGTTTATCTTTTGCTGCACAGAAAATATCGGAAACTTTAAAGGAATTCAACTAAAGATTTCTCATAAATCCAAAATTTTCATTTTTTTTCAGAACTCCGACAACTAAAGCCGTCGGTTAAGGAGGGCATCGCCGACGACTAAAGCCGTCGGTTATGATTTTACGTTTAAATCTTATATTTACACTTTCGTTTTAATTTGAATGTTATGCTGTTAGATAATAAGACTAAAACCGAAGACAGCGAATTTTACAAAGTGTTCGACTATATTAAGAATTACACTGAAAAGGGCGGCCTGGACATAGTTACCGGTTTTTTTTCTGTTCATGCTTTGGCGTTAATGAGTGATGATGTTAATCAAGCTGAAAAATTCAGATTGATTTTGGGAAATCTTATGCAGGAAGAATCACAGCTTAATAAAGTTATTGACCTGATCAACGGTGACCCGGGAATATCGGGTACGTTGACTTTAAGTGCTTCAGCACAAAAAGCTGTTGAGTTTTTAAAACAGGAAAAAGTTTCAGTTAAGACAATTCAACGGAATTTTTGCCATGCGAAAGCCTATATATACAACGACAATGACACAAGAAAAAACTTTCATATTATAGGAAGCTCTAACTTAACAGATGCCGGACTTGGAATCAAAGAAAGCAGCAATATTGAACTTAATACTGCTTCTACCGGTAATGATAATGATTATAAAGAAATTAAAAAATGGTTCAAACATCAATGGGAAAATATTGCACAAGAAAAAATCGAACTACCCGATAAAACAAAGGTTGATGTAAAAAAGCATTTGGTAGAGCTGATAACAAATCTTTGGAAACCTTGGGAGCCAATTGATTTATATTATAAAGTCCTTTATGAGTTATTCAAAGACGACCTGCTTGCCCTTTCGACTGATGCCGAATTCAAAAGAGAAATCGCACATTTAGAGGAAACTGTTATCTATAAAATTTTATTTCCATATCAGCAAAAAGGAGCAATCAGTTTGATTAAAATGCTTCAAAAATTCAATGGGTCAATTTTAGCGGATGCAGTGGGTTTAGGTAAAACCTGGACCGCCCTGGCTGTCATGAAATATTTTGAAACTAAAGGCTATACGGTTTTATTATTCTGCCCTAAAAAATTACGGAATAACTGGGAACAATATCAGTCGCACAGAGGATCGAGGTTTGAAAAAGACGAAATTGAATATTTCGTAAGGAATCATACTGACTTGCAAGATGAAAGATTAACATCAGGATATCCAGACTTTCCTCTTATCAAAATTCAAAGAAAGCAGAAACTACTCATCGTTATCGATGAAAGCCACAATCTTCGTAACGATAAATCCTCCCGCTATAAATTCCTGGTGGATCATGTTTTAATGCCTGAACGAATAAAGCGGGATGTCAAAGTTCTCCACCTTTCAGCTACACCAATCAATAACAAGTTGATGGATATCAGAAATCAGTTTAAACTGATGACAAAAGGGCTGGATGACGGTTTTAAACAAACTGAATTGGAAATTGAAAGTTTGGAAAGCATCTTTAAAAATGCTCAAAAAGATTTTGGAGAATGGACGAGTCTTGACAATCGAAAAATTGCTGATTTCATCAATAAATTGCCTTTAAAATTTGAAAAACTGACTGATGCCTTAATTGTTGCACGAACCCGTAAACTCATCGAAAGTGAATTCGGTGAAATGAATTTTCCGAAGAAGGATAGCCCTGTAAATGAATATATTACGCCAGAAAAGATTGGTAACCTGGAATCATTCGATGATATACTTAATGCACTCCGGGTTAACCTGACAGCCTATCGGCCTTCAGAATACATCAAAGACCTAAAAATTGAAAGTGTCCTGGAAAATCCGAAACAACGTGAAAAGTTCCTGGTCAAAATGATGTATATCCTTTTAATGAAACGCCTTGAATCAAGCTGGTTTTCATTTAAAATTACAGTTGAAAATATCTTGAACCATCATAAGAATGCTTTAGAGAAAGTTGAAAATTTTATTAAAACAAAACAGGACGATTCAATTGATACCGATCTTACAGGTGAGGAACAGGAAGAAATTGAAGAAACAGCAGCAGAGATTGATGGTGAAAACGAAGAACCGATAACCCTTGGTAAAAAGAATCCAATTCCCTTATCATCTATTACTAATATTGACCTTTTTAAAAAACATCTTGAAGCAGATATTTTAAAACTTGAAAAGCTAAAGGAAAACCTTGACAGGTTCGAAAAAGAATTCAATGAGAACAAGACGAATGACCCAAAATTGGATAAACTCATCGAACATATCAAAACAAAGCAAAAAGGAAAGAACAAAAAGGTGTTAATATTCACTGTATTTAAAGATACCGCAAAATTCCTTTATGATGAATTGAAAAAACAGGGATTTTCAAACCTTGCATTTGTTTCAGGTTCCAGAAGCGAAACGATTGACGGTTATTCCGGTGATAAATTTGAAATAATACTGGAACGCTTTGCTCCTTTTACGAAACTTTACAATGAAAAAGACTGGAGTGAGCTTTACGAACAGTCCCACCTTGATGATGAATTCAAAGAAGGTGATAAATGGAAGGTGCCTTACCAGAAATGGCTTGAAATTATTGAAAAGTACGATAAAACTACCTTAAAAAAGATCAAGGCCCCGATTGATGTACTCATTGCAACTGACTGTTTGAGTGAGGGGCAAAATTTACAGGATTGCGACATGGTTGTTAATTACGATATCCATTGGAATCCTGTCCGCCTGATCCAGAGAATGGGGCGTATTGACCGCCTTGGCTCGCCAAATAAAACTGTTAAAGGAATAAATTTCTGGCCCGGGAAAAATTATGAAGACTATTTACGGCTGAAATCAAGAGTGGAAAACCGTATGGCCTTAATGAGCGTTGTGGGAACGGAATTGGATGACAATCTCACGCCTGAGTTTCAGAAAATGGTGGAAGACAATCCTTTGCTTCCCAAACAGGCTCAAAAAATGCTTGAACAGTTGCAGATAACCTGGGATGATATTGAAGTTAACGACGAAACGCTGGGATTGAATGACCTGTCGATGGAGCAATTCAGGCAGGAATTATTCGAATTTTTTAAAAAAAATGAAGAATTTTTCAAGAAAATTCCCAATGGCGTTTTTACAGGTTTCAAATTTCAACCCAATAAGAAATGGACTGCTATGCCCAACAGCATTGTCGCAGTTTTGGGTTACCCCAAACGGCCTGATGAAGTAACCAATCACGTTTACGAAGAAGTACATTTGCTGCATGAGTCATTGGATGACAAACCAAAAGGTGTTATCCTTCAGAACAACCAGGAAATTCTCTCGATGCTCCGGTATCATAAGCTGGAAATACGATACGTTCCAAAAGTGATTGAAAATGCCGACAAGGAGGTTCTTCAGAGGTTATCAGATGCTGTTTCCAACTGGGTAAAATCGCAGGTGATGCCGGTGGCAGTAAACCAAATACAGGATATTTTTTCCGGCGACTTAGCTCCAAAGAAGATTTCACCGGAGCAGAAGAAACTGGAAGATAAGTTCAAGCCTGAAAATTTTGATCTGATCAATTGGTTTGTGATAACTGGAAATTGATATGGAATTACAAAAAAAACTTGCAGGCAATATCCGGCTAATAATAAATGAAGCCCGATCGCGGGTTCGCAACTTTTACCTGGCTTTTCCAAAATTTGACGCATTGCGTCAAGAATTGAGCTGGACGCATTATCGTATTCTTTCACGCATTGAAAATGAATCACTATTTGCCAGCAAATACAGACTCTACCTGCCTTCAGAAGAAGAGCTAAAACAACTGATTGAACACGACAGGATACAGTTTGAACTTAACCAAAAATTTAAGCAATGAATCCTTTAGACTTAAGTGTATTCAATACAGCCAATCTTTTTGATGCCGCTACCAATCTGTTTCAGCAACTTGGCATCAAGCTCAATTCCAATACGGCTGAAGCGCTTCCTGCCAGGGATTTGCTGAAAGATTTTTACAAGGACAATGATACCTTCAACACGATCAAAAACGTCTATTTTATTGGTCTTATCGATGATTCGGTTTTTCGTGCCACCGGGATGTTTGACGTGAATTACAGCATTGCCCAGGCGCTTGAACAGGCGGATAAAAACTACGACGGGCTGATGCTCTTTGCGCTTGAACTGTCAAATAAACCAACCCGGACTGAAATATCCGATATAACCCGGGCTTTTAACCGTATCAGCCAGAAAATGCCTGTTGCCTTAGTTTTAAAATATGTTATTGATAATGAGGTCGCTATTTCAATATCCATTAGCGAACGGTTCAAATACCTCCAAAACTGGAGGCAGGGGGAGAAAGTGGGGAAAGTTTCAGTACTAAAAGATATTTATATAACACATACCCACAGAGGTCATAAAGATATTCTAAATCAGCTTGTTATTCCAACAACCGGAATCGCCGCAGTCAGAAGTTTCACTCAACTGTATTACTATTGGCAATCAGTCTTTTCAATTTCAGTACTTAATAAAAAGTTCTATGAAGAGATTATCAATTGGTTTAATATTGCTATCAGAGAAATAAAAATACCAGGACAGAATGCTGGTTCAGAGAAACATAAAGATTTCACTGTTCGATTAGTTGCAAGGTTGATCTTTGTCTGGTTTCTTAAGGAATTGAAAGTTGTTAAAGACGAATTACTCCTACCTGAATTTGATAATCGGGAGGGCAACAATTTAATTAAACCTAATAATAAGGGAACTGCTTACTATAAATTCATATTGCAAAATCTTTTCTTCTCCGCTCTAAACCGGGAAAAGAATGACCGTGATCAAAAATATTTTGATGTTTATGCTGACCATTTTTCCGATATCAAAACCGTAAAAGAAGCCATTTTCTTTTCGCCATTTCTGAATGGTGGTTTATTTGATATTCACTCCAATGATTGGTGCGAACCAGATAAAAATGGAAATCATACTGTGAAAGGTGACTTTTCCGTTCCCGACCATTTATTCCTTGACAATAAGTCTGGGCTAAACAGCATCTTATCCCGGTACAAATTCACCATAGCTGAAAATACCCCTTTGGAAGAGGAAATCGCGGTTGATCCCGAAATGCTGGGACGCATTTTTGAAAACCTTTTGGCAGAACAAAGTGATGATACGAAAGAGGCCGCACGCAAAAATGCAGGCGCCTTTTATACGCCAAGACCCTTGGTTTCCTATATGTGTCGTAATACTTTGCTCAAGCATCTTGACACAGAAATAAAACCGGAAAACAGCAAAATAATTATTAAAAAGCTGTTGGAGACTACTGTACTCGACCCGGCTTGTGGTTCCGGCGCTTTCCCAATGGGTATGCTGGAAGAAATGATGCAAGTACTTGACAATGTTGACCCTAATGGGAATATATGGGTTTCTGAAATGCTTACCTCTAAAGACGATAACTATAGAGAACATATCAAGGAGATGTACGCTGATGGGCAGATACGCTACGTGAAAAAGTTGGGGCTCTTGCGCAACTGTTTGTTTGGGGTAGATTTACTGGAGTATGCCATTGAAATTACCAAACTTCGCTGTTGGCTTGCTTTGATTGTTGAACAACGTGTTGATTTCTCAAAAGATAACTACAACCTGAAGCCACTGCCAAATCTGGAATTCAAATTTTATAAGAAGAATTCCCTGTTCCGTTTTTATAAGGATGAAAATCTAAATTCGCTTATTGATCAGATAGACAGGGACAATTTATTAAAAGAACTGGTTAATCTTGAAAATCAATACTTCATTGCTAAAAGCGACCGCCACGGCACCAAAGAAGAAATCAAAGAAAAGATCATCAAACTGCTTGAAAGAGTGGTTGAAAGCCAAAGCGAAGAAATTACAAAACATCTCAATTCGACACGTACAGCCATCAATAAATTTGTCTCCGGCAGAGCATCTGAAAAGGAAATTACCAAACTTCGCAAAAAGGAGAAAACGCTGGCAGGTGAACTGGGAAATTTAGCAGTTTTTAAAGAAAACATTAAAGATTACTTCATTGAACGAATCGTTTTCCCTGGTATTTTCAATAAGGAAAACAAAAACCCAGGTTTCGATATTATCATAGGCAATCCCCCTTATGTTAATACTAAACTCATTAACAGCATGGGTATCAGTAAGAAGCTGGAAGAAGAATACGGCTATTGTGATGACCTCTACAATCATTTTACCATCAGAGGACTTGAATTGCTTAAGTCAGGCGGATTGCTGAGTTATATTACTTCCGATACATTTTTGACCCTTCAAACCAAAAAGAATATGCGCATGCAATTCCTGGGGATTGCAGAAAATAGAACAGGCGAAGGGCAAACCGAGTTATTCGGTACACAGTTACAGGAGCATACTCCCACCGCAAATTCAGACCTGTTTGGTAAAAAGGAATCAGTTCAGACCCTATTGATCCCAGTAAAGAAGGAAGTTGAAAACCAGCACTTTCTGCCTGAATGTAAAGTAATCGAAATAATCAATACACCGAAAGCATTTGCGGCATTGGTTGATACTGCTATTTTCACATTGAAGAAAGAAAGGGCTGAAAATAAGCCTGAAATGGTTTATATAGACATAAGAAAGCCAAATGCTGATTCTTTCAATATCTCTGCAGAAGAATGGACTCAGATTCAGACATCCAGGGAAAATTTTGCAGGCTGGGAACGGGTTTTAGAAAGAACCTTCAGCGCTTTAAGTCTTGCCTTGCCAAAGTGGACTATTTCTCATACCTGTGATGGTGAAAAGGTTTATAAAGATGAAAATTCTACCCTTCTTAAATTTAAAGTGTCTTTTGAGCCATACCGAACAGCAATTAACTACGCTATATTTTCTCCAACTGAATACAATTGCCAAATACTGGAGAAAATCATCAAGCCTGGAAAATTAGTTTATAATTTGTGGTGGTCATCAATAAATACAAGTCGAGATATCCGGAATAACAAAACCACTATTAATGCATATTATAAAACTCTCAATGAAGGCCATATTACCATTATTGGATTAGTAACTGACTCAGCACATGGTCTTACCACCGGTGATAATGGTGGTTTTGTTGGTGTTACTAGAGACTCAAGTATCGCTCTAAGAATTGATGAAAATAGGAGAAAGAAGCTATTAATGGTAATTAATTCTCATCAAGAACAATTGATGGAATTTAAAAACTTAATTGATTGCCAGACTATGGATGATATTAATGCTCTACTAGACAATATGAGTGAGTATGAAATAAGGAAATTGTTCGATAAGTTTAAAGAGATCTTTGGCACAAGAGTTTTTGGTAAAGGATTAATATATAGAATAATTAGCCATAATGAATGTGTAAATCCAGATCAACTTTCAAATGATGAAAAGAAAAATGGTATTATTTCAGATGAGGAAAAATATGTCCCTTATGATAAGGGTGATAGTGAAGGTAATAGATGGTATATTCCGACTCCATATCGAATAAACTGGTCCAAATCTGGAATAACTAAAATGAAATCGCTCTCAGGTAACAGGTGGGATGGTTATGAGTTTTTCTTTCGTGAAGGATTATGTATGAACAATGTATTGAATCCAAGCAGTATGTATTTTAAAACAAGATTGAAGGAAGCTACTATTAATGATGTTGCATCAATGTCAATGTATGATGAATATGGTATAGGCAACAAATATTATGTAGTCACTTTGAACTCATATTTGTTTTTTAAAATACTACGTGAATTCTTTAATGCAAGTGTCAATATTCAAATTAATGACTTAAAGAAACTTCCACTAAAGATACCAACACAGGTTGAACTAAGTAGATTCAATCAGAAGTTTGATGAATGTTTGGTCATCAAAAAAGCATACTTTGCAGGAGAGATTGATCGTGCAGAGATGAATGCACAACTCCGCCCGATTGAAGCCGAGATAGATGAAATGGTAAACCGGTTTTATGGCATTGAGGCGAAAGAGGAAGTGGAGGCAGAGGAGGTGGAGGAAGAGGTATTAGCAGATGAGGGAAATGGGGAGGAAGCAGACTAAAATATGAAATTGCTCATATGCTGTCAGAAGAAGAAATAAGATTGCTGATACAAAGCGGTGAAGGGCTCCATATTGAGTTCAAGGAAGCACAAAATGGTGTTCCAGGTACTTTGTATGATACTGTATCATCCTTCCTGAATAAAGAAGGCGGTATTATTTTATTAGGGATTACAGATGATGGCACCGTTTTAGATCTTGAGGAAGCAAATCTGTTGCAACTGAAACAGGATATTGTTACTGCACTAAATAATCCCGAGATTATCAGTCCGCCTTACACTCTTCCTGTGAGAGATGCCGAATATAAAGGTAAAAAGATTCTGTATATTCGGGTTCCTGTCAGCTCCTTAGTGCATAAACATGCAGGGACTATTTATGATCGGGAGAATGACAGTGATATCAGGATTACTGAGGACCGGCAGATCAGTGAGATATATTTCAGGAAAAGGCAGAACTTTTCTGAGACACAGATTTTTCCAGCCTTGCAAATGGAGCATATGAACCTTGAACTATTTGATAAAGTTCGAAGGTTAATAGCAGCGATAAATTCTATTCATCCGTGGCTGACAGCTTCTAATGAAAGGATACTAAGAGATGTCAATTTCCTGAGAAGAGACTTTATTTCTGGACAAGAAGGATTAACATTAGCTGCAGCATTAGTTTTTGGCAAGGATGAAACAATTGGGAATATCCTTCCGGCCTATAAAGTAGATGTAATGGTAAGGAGGGATAATCTTGATCGTTGGGATGACCGTTTGCCTCCGTTGCGAACAAATCTGATCGATACATATATTAAGGTTCTGGAATTTGTGAAAACCAAATGGCCTGAACAATTCTTTATTGAGAGAGAACAACGTAAGGATTTACGGGAACTGATCTTTAGGGAACTTGTTGCCAATGTCATCATACATCGCGAATACAACACCGCCCTTGCAAGTGAAATTATTATCTATAAGGACAGGGTGGTTGCAAAAAATCCAAACAAACCAAGATTCTCAGGGCCATTAGATCTCGTAACCTTTAATGCAGAACCTAAAAATCCAAATATCAGGAAGTTCTTCAGTGAATTAAATTGGGCTGATGAAATTGGTTCAGGTGTGAAAAATATAACCAAGTATTTAAATTACTATACTCCTGGCGCTCGACCAACTTTTATTGAAGATGACACTTTTTTAACATTAATCCCAATGATTGTTGAAAGAATGGGGACGAGATCTGATATGATTATTGGAATTGCAATGCTTACTAATGATCAGATTGGAGAAGAAAGGTTAGATATTCTGAGGAACCTTCCAATCAACCTGATGCTTAAAGAAATAGCGGACTATGACTTATTGGCAATGAATTTGGTAAAGCTCTGGGAAGAAAAAAGTGGGGAGCTGCCGGGATTAAGGTTCTTGATAAAGAGTGACTTAGAAATAGATATGCTAAAAAAAGCAGGGAGTTGGAAAGAAAAAAGTGGGGAGTTGTTAAAAATAAGAGGAAGAGTGATCCTAAGCACTTTATTACTTACCATGGTGCCTGTTAAACTGGAAGATCTGGCTAATATCTTAGGGTATAGAAGTAAGGAAAGATATAGAGATGATTATGTAAAACCTCTTAAAGACAACCAACTAATAGCTTATACAATACCTGGTAGACCTAATGATCCAAATCAGGAATATTTTATTACTCAAAGAGGCAAAGATATTTTAGGGGCGATCTGATGTTATAATAATGAATGTTGTTAAAGAATATAATCACGAACAAAAGCATGATGTCTTTGTTGATAAAAGTAAATTTAAAAATGGGGAGTTCATGCTAAGCCAAGTCCTGATAATGATGCGGTTGCCAAATAATGTACAATAAAAAAGTGGATAGTTAGGTGAAAAAAAGTGGGAAGCTGACTCATCCAAAAAAAACCACAACTTTGCAAAATGTCTGAAACAAACATAAACACCCCCTGGGCCCTGGCTTCCTTATCCGTCTCAAACCTGCGTGCCGTGCCGGATCATGCTTCCGAACTGGTTTCCCAGGTGATGATGGGAACTCCCTTGAAAGTACTTGACTTCAGGGATAAATTCTACCAGGTCCAAACCCCGGAAGGCTACCTGGGCTGGCTGGATGCCAAAGGACTGGAACTGCTCACCGAACCGGCAATGGAAGCCTGGAAAAGGTCGCCCCGCTATTTTTACAACCGGATTTCCGGCATCGCTTACAGGACTCCAGCCCTTGATACTGTAACTGATCTTGTACTTGGGGATCTGTTTGAAATTCTGGAAGAAAGAAATGGTTTTCTGAAGATAAAGTTGCCGGATGGTCGTTGCGGTTATGTGCCTCATAATGAATGTATTTCCTTTGAGGAATGGATCTCCCTGAAACCAGATGTTGAGGCCGTTATTGCCTTTGCAAAACAGATGATGGGCTTTCCCTACCTGTGGGGCGGCGCCTCAACCAAAGCGGCCGATTGCTCGGGCTTTACCAAACTGCTCTTTTATTCCCAGGGCGTCATCCTTGCCCGCGACGCCTCGCAACAGGCAAAATACGGTCAACCGGTCGATATCAGCCGCCTTGAAAACCTGCAGGTCGGCGATTTGCTCTTTTTTGGCAATTCGGCAGAGCGACCGACGCATGTCGGAATTCATCTCGGCAACGGCGATTTCATCCACGCTTCGGGAAGAGTACACATCAGCAGCATCATCCCCGGCGACCTGAAGCACGACCCGAACCGGAATTTTGTGGCAGCCCGCCGGATCATGAATTCACTGGATACAGAGGGGATTACAAGGGTCAGAAACCACGAATGGTACAGTTTATAGTTTAAAGTTCAAAGTTCAAAGTGCGAACTTCAAATTCCAAATACCAAGCACCAAATTCCAAACAAATCCAAAAAACAAATTCAAAATCAAAAACTAAATCAAAAACTAAATCAAAAATCAGATTGTAAACTTTAATTTGTAAACTGTAAACTGTAAATCTTGTCAATGCCTGGTAAAAATTATATCGGCCTGTTTTTCTCAATCTTCTTGATCATCCTGTCATCCTGTGATTCAAACCAGCCCACGAGAAAAGGATCGGCTACTGGTGAAAAAACTGTCTCAGAAGCCGAGGTTGAAGAACAGGATGGATTCACCCCGGTTTACGCCCTGCTTGTCATTCCGGCAAACCCGGCTCCCGGGGAAGGTTTTCGTATTCTGGCCACAGGTGGAAGGAACATCCGGAAAGCGAAGATCATGGTCAGCGGTCTGTCGGGTAATTCAAAATCCCTGAATAGTAAAACCGGCGAGGAATTGCCCTGCTGGCGGATTGATGATTTTGCCGGAAGTGCTGCAGGTAAATATAAGGCTACCCTGCTTGTGGATAAAAAAGAGGTCAGCACACTGGAGTTTGAAATTTCATCACCGCAGGTGACCCCTGACAAAGGTAAGGTATGGAAGACGATACATGGTTGGGACAGCGGCATGGAGACCATCTTTTCGGCCTGGGTAAACGCTTTATTCCAGGGTTGCGACGAACAGACTTCATGGTCAGCGCTCCATGGGGTGACACAGGATCAGGATCGTAATTTCCTTTATAACTATCTCTCTATAGGGGAAGATGATCCGGGTGGTAAAAACACGGTGATCATGGAACCCGACTGCGCCGATAATCCATTTTTTCTGAGGGCTTATTTTGCATGGAAACTGGGACTCCCTTTCGGTTATCATCTATGTGACAGGGGTTGGGTGGGACACAGTCCCAAAACAGGTCAATGGATCACCAATGAGAGATCCTCCTCGAAAAGCAATCCTGTACTGGCGTTCAATTCCTTTGTAAGAAGCATCATGGATGGTGTGCATTCAGGTACAGCCCGCACGGCTCTTGATAATGAGAATTCCGATTATTATCCTGTTTCACTGGAAAGGGAAGCCCTGCGGCCAGGTACGGTTTATGCTGATCCTTACGGGCATACGCTGATCCTTGTAAGCTGGGTACCGCAAACCAAAGACCACCCGGGACGGCTTCTTGCAGTAGATGCCCAACCCGATAATACGATAGCGATCAAACGGTTCTGGAAAGGGAATTTTCTTTTTAACACATCAGAAGTGATCGGGGAACCGGGATTTAAGGCTTTTCGTCCTGTTTCATTTGAAAACGGTAAGCTATATCTGGTGCAAAATGGAGCACTGAAGGCTTCAGCCGGATTCGCCACTTATTCGCTGGAGCAACGAAAAATGAAAAGCGAAGATTTCTATCTTGCTATGGAACGATTGATCAATCCGGAGCCGCTTGATCCTGAAGATGCAATGAAAGACCTGCTTCAGGCACTTCATGAGCAGTTACTGGTCCGTGTCAAATCGGTGGCCAATGGCGAAGCTTATCTTAAAGCACATCCCGGAACAGTGATCTCCATGCCTTCGAGTGCCAATGGTGTTTTCCTGGCCGGTGGGCCATGGGAAGATTTTTCAACGCCTAACCGCGATTTAAGACTTTTAATTGCAATAGATGCGGTGCTTGGTTTTCCGGAAAGGGTTGCCGGTTCTCCCGAAGACTTTAAGGTCTCCAGATCAGATTCTCCTGAAGATATTAAGAAAAACCTCCAGTTCTTACTTGAGAAGAAGGTATCCGAACTTACTATAAGTTATACCCGCTCGGATGGTTTCAATCAAGAACTGACTGTAGCGGAAATCTTAAAAAGAAGAGATGCCTTTGAAATGGCCTATAATCCTAATGATTGTGTGGAGATCCGCTGGGGTGCACCGGAGAATAGTAACGAGCTATCCACCTGCCGCCGCCAGGCTCCCCCCTATCAGCAAAAAACCATGCAATCGGTCCGGAAATGGTTCACCCAGCGGCTGCATCCGCCCACCTGATCGTTTCCCTACATTTTTGCGGCCCACGTACCATTTGTGATGAACACCATGGAAGAGATCAGACTGGTTTACAGCGATTATCAAAGCAGAAAATTCGGGTATTTGACAGACTAACCAGGAATCAAGCAATAATTCCTACTTTTGGAGAGAGATAATTTGGAACACTTTTCCGAATTCGATTATTGACTAAGACTTTACTAAATGGGAACAATTTTTCACAATATTTTCGCCTATTCTGAATATTCAAATACAACTGACCTGCCGGAACAACCCGGACAGGTATTGCACCTTGCGGAAAAACCAATTCGTTCCCTCATCGAATCAGGTCTTCCGGATAATCTCAGCCACTTAATTGTAGCGACTACCTGTCCTGATAGGATTGCCCCATCATTAGGACAAACGATTATTGAGAAATTCAGCGACTTCTTATCCGATTGTCATGCCATTGACATTGTTCAGGGGTGTGCCGGAGGTGTAACAGCATTGATCTTAGGCAGCGAATTATCGGAACTGAACAAATCGACCGTAATGGTAGTCTGTGCTGATGCAGCCAGAAAGAGCACTTCCCTGTCAAGCCGGTTAAATAAGACATTCGGTAACGGTTCTTTTGCATGCCTGATCAGTTATGAGGATTCACAGAAAGGACTGATCCATAAAAAATCGAAGCAGTTCAAAGGCTTGTCGGAAGTGGTGAGCGTTAATCTTGGACATGATGCTGACCAGATCATCATGAAGGAATGGAAAGATATGGTCACCGATCCCAGGAAACATCTCGGCCTTTCCATGAAGAATAACCTTGCCATAAAACTGATGAGGAACGCAGAGAATTTCTACCTTTCATTTATCAAGGAATCCGGTGACCCTGATATAATGATCCTGCACCAGGTAAATCCACTCATATTACGACACCTTGCCTCGGTGTTTAAAAAATATAATCTGGATTTTATCAATATTGCACCAATTACAGGCAATTGTGGCGTGGCATCCGTTGGAATAGCCCTGAACACGATAAAAGAGTCCATACAGGGGAAAAAGGTCTTTCTATGCAGTTTTGGGACCGGCGGGGTTATTTCAGCCGGGCTTTGGAAGATCTAATAAATCGGTTTTATGATGCGATTCATGCTTTCGGTGTTTTATACAATAATTTTCATTCAGCTATCAGGTTGCACATCCATTTCAGCCCAGCCATGGACTTTTGTGAAGGAAAAGGAAGGGATCAGGCTTTACACGAGCCAACCGGAAGGAAGCTCTTTCAAATCCTTTCATGGCGAAGTGGATATCCACGGGAATTTTGAAAAGGTCAGCGCCCTGATCGGGGATCCATCGAATCTCGACTGGTGGGCAGATGATGTTAAAAATATCCGGGTACTTTTTTTTGAAAAAGACAAAGAAATCAGGTATTATTTTGAATATCATGTCCCCTGGCCATTTTCCAACCGTGACCTTGTGACCCATGTTCAAATACAACAAGATTCGGTGACGGGGATCAAAACCATATATTCCACACCGCTGCCCGCGGTTGAGCCTCCAAAGCCCGGCCTGGTAAGGGTTGTGGATTATTGGCAGCGTTGGACCCTTCAGCCGCTCGAAGACGGCATGATCCACATCACGCTCGAAGGCTACATCGATCCCGCAGGCGACGTTCCTGCCTGGCTATATAATATCGTTGTGGTTGATATTCCGCTGAGGCTTTTGCAGAAGGTGAGAGATAGGGCGGGGGAAAGCAGTGATTGTTATTAACAGTAGCTTATATTCATGATTTCAAACACCAGGTTTCAAGGAAAGCACCAGAGCACCATATCCGATATGCGAGGTTTTTTGGATGGGATTTCAATATTCTTTCGTATATCATCCTAAATTCAGAACTCCTTACCCCGCGTAGTCTAAATTAGCGGTAATTTCAAAGATCATTTTCAAATCAGTTCCTGGGAATATAGTTTCTGTCTGGTTAAGTATTTTAGTTA
>Ga0247841_10005257_pt1 | contig 21182 bp, 8 predicted proteins | sample LaCruzMarch2015__2_FD_192410 | JGI IMG/M metagenome (GOLD analysis project Ga0247841, IMG submission 192410) | Freshwater microbial communities from meromictic Lake La Cruz, Castile-La Mancha, Spain - LaCruzMarch2015_18m | ecosystem: Environmental > Aquatic > Freshwater > Lake | place: Spain... | reverse complement strand
TGTTTTATTAATTCCATTGGGAAAAGCGGAGCAAGGTCCTGCGGGCCAATTGGTTTTTTTGTACCAGGGTGAATTGCAGGAGGTAACGGGTTTGCCAAGTCGGCCTGAATGTTATACCAATGTGTTGGCATTTCTTTTTCTGGTAGTGTAATTTTAATGTCTTCCATATTCTTCTCCGATAATTTTATTTGTGGTTTAACTGTTTTCTAACTCTGTGTTCCAGTAAGCGTTATCTATAAATTTTTGCCAGGATATTTTTATTTTTATAGGTGAGTTAAATGCAATAGCCATTGGCCCGCGCCACTTTGGTTTTGATGGAATAGTCAGAAGCTTCATTCCTGCTTCGCTTGGCAAGTGGTTGCTTTTTTTTAAGTTGCAGGGTATGCAAGAGGTTACAATGTTTTCCCAGTTGGTTTTGCCACCCTTGCTTTTCGGGATAACATGGTCTAAATTTAAGTTATTTGTTTCAAATTTGTTGCCGCAATAACAGCATTTGTATCCGAAGTGTTCATAGATGTTTCTTCTGGTAAATTTTACCTCGGAAAGAGGGAGTTTATCGTAAAATTTTAATGCAATAACATCGGGTATGGCAATTTTAAAGTTTGGTGTTGTAACAAAGCCCGAAGGTGTAGAACCCACCATTTGTGAAAGTTCTTTCCAGTCGTTGAAAGAATAGGTTTTGTAGTCATCATCAACCACTGAGGCATGGTCAATGTAAAGCAGGCTAAGCGCTCTTTGCCAGCTGGTTATTTGAATTGCGTAAAAGTTTCTGTTTAAAATTAAAACATCGCTCATAATTTGTTTGATTATATTCCAATTGTATGCATATTGTCAACAAAACATAAGGTGTTTTGGGCAGCATTTTAACAGTTGGAAAGTTAAAAACACAAAAAGTATTTTGATTTGTGATAATTTTCAGGAATTTTTTAAAAAAACTTGTAAAATTTTTATTGACAAAAACAAATTTTTATGGGATACTTTATATGTTGAAAAATCTAAGATAACGGATTACAATGCAGACAATACAAAGTATCATATAAAATTAAGCCGTAGACAAATGTGCCTGTGGCTTTTTTATTTGATTTTCAGGAGAATTTATGGAAAATTTTATGACAAAAAAAATTAAGATGTGGGCTGCTTTATCATTCTTTTTCGTGTTTTGTTTTTTTGCCGCAAGTGCAAACGCGGCATCATTTAAGAATTATACTGTTGATGGTAGCTCAGCGGATTGGAGTAGTGATGAGTTACTTGGAACTGGAAATTATTCAGGCGTAACAACATCTATTTATACCACATGGAGTTCTACTGCAATTTATTTTGGCTTGCAAGATACTCCAAGCTGTTTACATGACTATTTTATTTATATTAGCACATCAAATTCGGGTGGTACTAATTCGTCAATTAATTGGAACCTTGGCGGTTCGTCCCACACACTTCCGTTTAACGCACATTATGCTTTTGTTTACGATTCTGATACTTTAAAAGGTCTTTATAAATATGATGCTGCTGTCTCTAGTTGGGTTGTGGTGAATGGTTGGAGCGGGTCGCTAATTTCTTCTTCCTCAACTTTTGGAAATATTCACGAGCTTTCAATTCCTATGGCTGACCTTGCTATAACTTCTGCTACAAGCATAAAAGTTCTGGTGTTTACACAAGATGATGTTTCAAATAATGTGCAGCATTGCTTTCCTGAACAGAACCTTTCCAGCCGCAATCCCGCAACTTTTACAAAATATTTTGATTTTGGAACACTTTCTTCTGGTAAAATCGCAAACACAATACCTGTGAATTGGCGAATTTATGGTTTAACTGCTGATTTAAATGAGGGCACATACTCTGGCAATTTAACTGCCGGCTTTACCCCAAATAACGATAATAATCAAGACAACATATACTTTGATTTTCTTTCGGCAGTAGATGGTAGCTATGTTTTCACAATAGATACAAATTTAGATGGGGTTTTTGACCAAAATGACTATGTGGTAAATAGCAATATTTGGGCAGATTCATACGCAAGCCCGCGTGTGCAATGGGATGGCAGTAAACAAAACACAGGCACCCCAGATCCAGGCCAGATGATGATATCAAAGAACATAGTAGATAATAACACGACCTATTACGCTCAGATAAAAGTGACAGATAGCTATGGTAATACTACAACTGAGCAAGGAAGTTTGGGCGCTTGGGCGGTTTCGGGTTTTGCAACTGGTAAAGTTATTGCCAATGGCTTGCCGTGCGCAGGAGCGGTTGTGAGTGTTGGCAAGCAGCAGTCGGAGAGTTATTATTCTGGTTGGGACCGCTATGGTGTTTGCGATGCAAGCGGTAACTTTAAAGTGTTTGGCATAAATGCGGATAACTCTACATATATGTTAATGGCAGCTTCAAGCCCTTATGCAAGCACTTATAGTGCGCCAAACCAAATTGGCAGTGTGTATGGTGTTGATTTTGGCACTATTACTCTAACAAAGGGTGTAAAAATATATGGAACAGTAACAAATTTTTACACCGGTGCGCCAATTTCAAACGCAATAATAACTTCATACTTGGAAACGATGAGCAATAGTACAACTATTTGGGAGCAAACTAATACAGATGCTTCCGGAAATTATGTGGACCAGGTAAGCTCGGGCAATGAAAGTATTACAGTTTCTAAAGATGGTTTTGGCAATATAACTGCTGATAGAACGCTTTTGCCAGGCACCACAACGCAGATTGATTTTGTGCTTGCATATGGTGGCTCAATATATGGCCAGATACTTTCTGGAACAACGCCTGTTGCAAATTGCAGCGTTTCACTTTACAACTCACTTAACGATTTGCATGATGGCAGCAGTTCAAACAGTACTCAAGCAAACTCAGAAGGTTATTACACATTTTCTAACCTTGCCGCCGGCTCTTATATTGTTATGGCAGACCCTTCAGGTATTGACTCATCCCTTGGTTTTGCATATCACACATATATAGATGTTTTTGAAAATCAAACAACGAACTCATCTATAAATCCAGATGTTAACATTAATCTTCCTCCAGCTGTTGCTATTGAGGGTATTGTGTCAGATGCAGGTGGTCCTTTGAGCAACATTAATGTTTATCTTATGTGGTCAGATACGCAAAGAAAGGTATGGCAATATAGTGTAACAACCGATACTAGCGGCTACTATTATATTGGCGGTGTTTCAACTGGAACAGGTATGGATCTTCATGTTTCAGATAAGAATGGTGGTCATATCTCCCAAACTTCCGACCTTTCGTTTGTAACTCACCCGGGTACAAACACCAAAGATTTTCTTTTAACTTTGCCCTCAGGTGGTATTTCTGGCAATATTATCAATAATACAACGCATAGCGGGCCGTTTATAATATTTGCTTTACCTGCGGGTTCGTCTGCACCAAAAAATAATCCTGATTTTGTTTCTATGGCTACTTCTACAGGCCATTACGGTATAAATGTTGCTACCGGGTTAGTTTATGGTGTTGGTATTTACAACGAAGCAGAACAGCAGGTAATTGCACGAACAATTGGTGTAACCGAAGGTACACTTAACGCTGATATAATAATCAGTACCGGAGTTAGCGTTTCTGGAGATGTTAAAAATGCGGCTTCCAGCTTTACTATAAGCGATGCAGCTATTGAAATTATATCTGGAGCTTATCTAATTGGTTTTAGCAATAGCGATTCACAAGGAAGTTTTCAGGTAAAGTACTTGCCAATTAGTTCCACATTTTCTGCAAGAGTTAATGTGACAGGTTTTAATACTTGGACTGGAATTCTTTCAACGGCGTCGCTAAACCACATATATTTAACCCCAGACCCGGCTCTTGATACACAAAAACCAGTTATAAGTTTTATTTCACCGGCAATAAACGGTCTTATCGGTTATATCAATCCAACTATACTTGCAACCCTATCCGATGGTGATGGAACCGGTATTAATGTTGCTTCAACAACTATGAGTTTAGACGCTTCACCAGTAACCCCAAGCTTTAACCCCTCAAATGGCGAGCTTTCTTACGACTGCTCTGGCCTTAGCGAGGGAAGCCACACTGTTTACCTAAGTGTTCGCGATAATGCAACAATACCAAATATCTCAAATATAAATTGGACATTTATGGTTGATACATCTACGCCGATTATTTCGTTTAATTGTTATGATTTAGACGGCAATCATGATAAACACTTAAATGCTAACTCCGGTTCGCTTGAGCCCAGTTTACAGTCCGATTTTAGCGCCAACGAAAATGGTAATTACTCACTTTATTTTGATATGAACGACAATGGTGTGTTTGATGATGGGGTTGATTACTTTCCTGCTTCAGCATCCTCAAGTGTACCTTACAACCTTGCATACACAACTGGTACTTTAGGAAGTTCGCAATGGATGAACGGTTCCCTCTATGATAAAAACGGGAGTTGGTATGGGCAAATTTCAGAAGGTGTGTATACTTTGGTTTTTGAATTTACTGATGGTCTCCATATCGTAAAAAGCACAGTCGCAATTACTGTTGACCGCACAAATCCGACTCTTCAAATTACGCACCCAGCTGGCAGTGAGCAAATAATTGTTAGAAATAATTTCTTTGATGTTGACTACTCTCTTAGTGAAGATTGCTACACAATTGATAAGGCCACAACAATGATTTCCGCAATGACTATGAGTACGACAAATTACCCATTACTTGGAGACCAGCTAAAAGCAGGGGGAAATAAAGTGTTGCTTGATGGCTCACCACTTAACATTCTAACTGACAACGCCTCTTTGCATTTAACCCTTAGCGGCTATGATTTGGCAGGGAATTACAATTCCACAGAAATTAATACTAATTGCCTTGTTGCACCTTCAACCCCAACTTATTTTGTGGCTGTTGCAAGCTCAACTCCTCGTACCGCAGTTGTGTCTTGGGGGGCACCGGGCGATGATGGTATGTTAAACCAATTACAAGCTGGTAGTGTGTTTGCCTTGCAATATTCGCAAAACCCTGATGTTGTATGGAGTAGCGCTTCTGTGCAAATTGTAATTGTGACAACCAGTTCAATTAACCCGGGCGATTCGCAAAGCGTTACACTTAGCAGTAACGCGCTTAACGGCAATACTACCTATTACTTTAAGCTTTGGACAAGAGATGAAAATGTTGATTGTTGGTCAAATACATCTACGATAAGTTCTGCCTATATTTTACTTGGTGATACAATAGCTCCAGCGGCGGTTACTACACTTGTGGCAAGAACGGCAGATACACTTGGTGGCAATGTTAAACTTTCATGGGGTGTTCCCGGTGATGATGGAATGTTTGGAAGTTTGCCGGTAGGTTCGCAATATAAAGTGCAATATGCCACAGTGGCAAGTGGGGACTCACTCTCTGGCTGGGATTATCCGCTTGCGCAAATAACCGTTTCAACTTCAAATGTTACGCCGGGCGATGTGGTTTCACAAATTGTCGGTTCGCTTACTTCGGGGGTAACATATTATTTTGCAATCTGGCATGCGGATGAAGTGAGTAATTGGTCTGCAGTTTCAAATATCTCAAGTGCCTGTGCTTCTGAGGCATTGCCAATAACTTCCGGAACAATCTCCGGTGTTATGAGTTACAATGGCTCTTTTGTCGGTGTATATAAAGTTGCTATAGCAAGCGCTATCGGCGATAATGGTGTTATGAGTTTTGTAACGCCTGTAACTTCTTTCACTGGCGCAGGGTATTATAGTTTTAGCAGTTTGCCGCTTCCAAATACTTTCTATGTTATGGCGCTGATTGATGAAAATGATAATGACATGCCAGACGGCTATGAACCGACAGGTTATTTTAGACAAGAGTCAAATTGGTGGAATGCAACACCAATATATTTAAGCGCATCGTCACATACTGCTTCAAATGTGAATTTCTCTTTATTTGACTTTGGCGCTATAAGCGGGCATATAACCAACAACTCTGAACAAATAGGCAACATTGTTGTAATTGCATCTCCTTCTTTTGGCGGTGCAAGCCCTTATAATGTTACTGAAAGCACTCCAAACACACCAGCATGGGATTATTCGTTGAGGGTTTCAACACCATATGGTTTTTATAAAGTTATTGCCTTTGTTGATGTAAACGGAAATGGTTGGTTAGATTCAAACGAATATTACAGTATTTACGCAGATTCTGTTCCTGTAGCATCACAATTTAATAGTTTAGGTATTGATATTGCAATAAACACCGTTCCGCCGGCTGCGCCAAGCTCATTTAATGGAACAGTACAAAGCACGGGGTCAATACAATGGAGTTGGACATTAAGTGCGAATGCGACATACTATGTGGTATATACAACCAGCGGAGATGTAATAGCCGAAGTATCTGAAGGAATAAGTGAATACACACAAGAAAGCTTAGGTGCAAACAGCTTAAATAGTGCATATGTAAAAGCAGGTAACATAAGTGGAATATCAGGTGCATCAAACAGTGATGCTAAATACACTTATGCAATTATACCTTCATCGGTAAGTGTTAACGCCGTTAATGTAAGTTCAATTACACTTAGCTGGGCAGATACAGGAGCTATCGCTTATCGCCTTGAAAGAGATAGTGTATTTGTTGCAACTGTTCCCGCCACAAGTTATAGCGATACTGGTTTAAGTGCCGATACATACTATGCTTATAGAGTTGGCGCAATAAATAATGAACTTATTGTTTCACCGGGATATAGCAGTGTTGCAAATGCGCTTACATTGCCGGCATCGCCAAGTGGTTTTATCGGTATTGCCATTGGCACAGATACAATAAAATGGCAGTGGAGCCACGGCACTACTTATGTAAGCGGATACAACCTTTATGATAGTTTGGGAAATGATATTGCACTTGGGTTAACATCAGATGTTACAGCTTACATTGAAAGTGGGCTTGCATTAAATACAACACATTACAGATATTTAACGCAGTATAATTCCTCTGGTGAAAGCGGCGCAACCAATTTAGTTGGCAGGTTCACTTTACCCAGAACTCCGCAAAGCGCATCATTTAGCGAAGTTTATTATACAAGTGCAACATTGAACTGGGATGCAAATGGTAATGCTTCCACCACCACAATTTATGAGGTAATTCAATCTACCGATACTAATTTTGGCTTATACACAACGCCGGTACCTTTTGCTTCACATATAAGTACAAATTCTGTTTTAATTAACACACTTATTCCGGGTGCAACCTCATATTTTAAAGTAAGGGCCCAAAACCCAGACGGTATTGCAGGCGATTATAGTAATGTTGCAAGTGCCTTTGTGGTTGTAAAAACAAGAAAGTGGGTATCAACATCGTTAAGCAATTCTTTAAACTCTGAGGCATGGGAACCGGCTGGTGTGCCTCAAAACGGCGAAACAATAATATTTGATGGCACAGGTAACGGCGATTGCCATTGGGTAAGTGATATTTCAATTGCTTCAATGACAATTTTAAGCCCATCAACTTCAACAATAATGCTGATAAGCGACCTTAACATTGACGGCGATTTAGATATGCAAAGCGGTTATATGAGCACTGAAGGTGGTAGTACAGTTACAATTAAAGGCGATTGGAAACAAACTGGCGGTATTGTAACACTTAACACTGGTGGTGTTAGTTTTGCAGGAACTCTCGCGCAAAAAGTTATACAAACTCAGAACTCGTACTTTAACAACTTCAGCGTAATAACATCTTCCTATGTTCAGGCAAATTCAAACTTGAACATAAAAGGCGACTTATATTTCCCATCTGGTGCCGGAAGTTTTAATGCAAACAATAACGCAGTGCAAATGGGTTCTCTTTCAATGTATGCAGGTAGTTTAACTGCTGGCTCTGCCACTCATACAATTACAGGCAACTTCCTTGTGAGTGGTGGCGCGGAGTTTGACGCGGGCACTGGAGCGCTTAGTTTTGCAGGCACAACAGACCAAACCATTTACCCGGGTAGTGCTGGTTTTAATAATGTGTTAATTGAAAGCACAGGTACGGTTTCTATAACTATGGGTACAATGAATGTTTTTGGAAACTTTGATATAAACCACGGTGGTTTTGACACGAACAACGCGATGGTGTCTCTGAGAGGTAGCGGCAATATGACACAAAAATCAGGCACCACATTTAACCCTCGTGGCACATGGCAAACTCATGGTATTCAAACTCAAACATTATCTCCATTGGCAGGAACATTTGATGTTTTTGAAGTTTATGGTACATCTCTTACTCAAATAATAACACCGGCCGCAAGTGTGCAAATTAGCAGTATGCTTGTTTCTGGCAACTCTCAGTTTGATTGCTATGATGCAAAACCAATGACAGTTATTAATACGCTATACATTGACGGTAAGTTTAACCTAAATGGCTCAACACTTACTGCCATAGGCGGCATAGGCGCTTACAACTCAAGTACCTTTGATATGGGCAACGGAAGCATTTATCTTGCCGGTGGTTCAACTATAAGTGTAAGCGGCATACTAAACACTTACGGTACCTACAACACAATAACTTCAAGTGCCGGTTACTTTGGTTTTATTATCTCAGGTGCAACGCTAAATGTAAATGGCTTAACTTTAAGCGGGTCAAACGGTGTTTCAATAGACACCTTTACAATAGTTAATGGAATGTTTGGTTTTAGAAAAATAAACTTCCTAAATACAAAACCCGGTGCAACTGCAATTACATTTATGCCGGCAACTGGTGTTTATATAATGCAGAATTGTTCGTTTGACGCAAATGTAGGTGTAAATGTGTCGGCTATAAATATGTCTTCTCCAAGCGTTAATGACATAAGAATGGATAACGCCACAGGCGCAAAGGCGGGACATGCTTATGAAAACGATCCAAATAATGTAGTGTTCTGGGGCACTCCATCTGCTTTCACATTCTTTACAGGAAGTGCTTTAAGCGACAGCTCAATTGAGGTAAGCTGGAGTGATGTAAACGAAGAAACATCGTACACAATCTACTCTGGAACAACCGATGTTTCCGGGGAATTACCTGCGGGCACCACTTCTTTTATGGGCACGGGGCTTTTGCCAAACAAGGCTTACACTGCTTTTGTAAGAGCACACAACCCTGTTGGCTATACTGACTCAACATCATCTAACATTTACACGCTTTCTAAGAGCCCATCATCACTTACAACCCTTGGAGTAACGAGTGACACAATCAGGGTAAGCTGGTATGAAAACACAAACCCTGAAGGAACGCAGTACAAACTTTATTATTCAACAGATCAGGCGGACTTTGCGCAAAGCTTAGATATTACAACCTTAACCACGGCAACAATAACTGGATTAGTGCCTTACACAACTTATTATATGCAAGTAACAGCATTTAATGTGCCGGGTGTTGAATCATCGCCTTCAAATCAGATAAGTGCAAGAACAAACCGGGCTACGCCTTCTGTGCCAGGCTCGTTTACCGGTGTAGTACTATCAAGCACAACAATAGAGTGGAGCTGGTCGCTTGCAAATAGTGCGACTTATTATGTTGTGCTAAATGCTACTGGTGGTGTCTTAACACAAATTGATGATGAATTTGCGACAACATGGCTTGAGCAAAACCTAACACCGAACACACAATATACAAGAAGTGTAAAAGCCGGCAATATAAGCGGCCAGTCGGCTGCATCAACTGCGGCTATTGTTTGCACTTATGCAGTTGTGCCTTCATCGGTGAGTGTTAACGCCGTTAATGTAAGTTCAATTACGCTTAGCTGGGTGAATACTGGGGCAAATTCGTATCGCCTTGAAAGAGATAGTGTATTTGTTGCAAGTGTTACCGGCACGAGTTATAGCGATACCAGTTTAAGTGCCGACACATATTATGCCTATAGAGTTGGCGCAATAAATAATGAACTTGTTGTTTCACCGGGATATAGCGATGTTTCAAATGTGCTTACATTGCCATTAGCCCCAAGCGGTGTAATTGGAAGTGCAATTTCAACAGACACAATTCGTTGGCAGTGGAATAGGGGTTCAGCCAATATAGGTGGTTACAATGTGTACACTTCAACAGGGTTTGAGTTAGTAAGCGGGCTAACACCTGCAACTACTGCTGGGATAGAAACTGGGCTTTTACCAAACACGCTTTATACCCGTGTGATAAAACAATACAACATAACTGGTGAAAGTGATGGAACAACAATGCAAAAATACACTTACGCAAATACACCTGCAACTATAAATATAACAACCGGTTCTGTAACTTCAACAAGCATTGCGTTAAACTGGACTGACAGCGGTGCAACGGCATATCGCATTGAAAGAGACAATGTATTCGTTGCAAGTGTTACCGGCACAAGCTATAACGATGCCGGACTAAGCGGTGACACAACGTACTATTATAAAGTTGCCGCATTAAATGGTGATAGTGTATTTGAAAGCGGCGTTTACAGTGCAAGTGCTTCAACTCAAACAAAGCCTGGTGCTTTAAGTGGCGCAAACGGCATAGCAAATTCCACAACATCAATTACATGGAAGTGGGATACTGGTTCAACCTATGCAAGCGGTTACAATGTGTATACTTCAACGGGAGGTGCATTGATAACCGGTTTAAGCTACACAACTACCGGCTGGGTAGAAACTGGGCTTAGCATAAACACACAATACACAAGAATAGTAAAACAATATAATGCAACAGGTGAAAGTGCTGGAGCAACAATGTCCCGTTACACTCTTGCAAACGCGCCAGCTGGTTTGAGCATAAGTTCCGCAACGGAGCACTCATTAACACTAAGTTGGAACGCTAATAATGGTTCAACATCTCCAACGTTTAGAATTGACCGTTCGCAAGACAACACAAATTGGACAACAATAATTAACATATCTGCCGGGCACACAGGCACAAATTATGTAGATTCAGGCCTTGCCTTGGCAACAACTTATTACTACGCTGTTTTTGCCGCAAATGGTGAGAGTATACTTTCCACAGGCAGCACAACTGCGGCAGGTTTTACCGGTCAGTTGCAAAATGGCATAAACATAATAATAACCACTGCAACATACGAACAACAACAAAGTTCCGGCGATGTAACAGTAATTATACCGCCTGGGGCAATGAGTACAACCGGTTACATACTAATAAACGGTGATGCTGGTACAAACCCAATAGAAGTTACGCTTTCGGAGCTATTAAGCGCAAATGACGCTCTATCAGGTGGTGCAAGAATTGTTCCGGGTGCGACAGTTGAGCTGCATTATTATGATCTTAACGGCACAACCGTAACAGGGAACTTCGCGCAAAAAATTCAGTTAGTGCTTACATACCCGGATGCAAATAATGATGACTTAGTTGATGGAGTTACACCACCAATGCGTGCTGAAGATTTAAGAATATATCGTTTAAATACAATAACATTATTGTGGGAAGTTGTGCCGGGTGCTCAAGTGCTTGATAAAACTGCAAAGACAATCTCGGTATTCATTGAACACTTCTCAATATACACGATAGTTTCAATAAACTCTGCGCAGTCAACTCTTGGCGGCGTAAAAGTTTATCCAAACCCATACAAACCAGGTAGTGCATCGGCGTTTAATGACACCACACTTGGTTCTGGAGTTGTTTTTGACAATCTTACCGCAAAAGCAAAAATAAGAATTTATAATATTGCGGGTGAGCTTGTGGCTGAGCTTTATGAAGATAATGGTGATGGCAGATACATTTGGCCTGCAACAAACAATAACGGCAACGCTGTTGCATCGGGTGTTTACATTTACATAATTACAAATCCCGACGATTCTTCTCAGAAGGTGAAAGGGAAAGTAGTTGTTATAAAATAGAGAAAATACGGTAAAAATATTCAAAAAAATCAGGGTGGGGGATTATTGTGAAAAAATTATTTCTATCGCTAATTACGGTAAGTTTTGTTGTGGCGCAGAGTTTTGGGGCGTTTAGTTCAGCAAGTGTAGGTACAACCGGAGCGCAATTTTTAAAAATTGGCATAGGGGCAAGAGCGGTTGCTATGGGTGAGGCGCAAGCCGCAATTGCCAATGATGTCAATGCATTGTATTGGAACCCTGCGGGATTAAACTATATGCAAGGCAAAGAAGGTTCTTTAATGCACTGTTCATGGTTTGATGATATAGCATATGACAACATCAGTTACGGTCAAAAATCTGAAAAATTAGATGGTTTTATTGCAGGGGGAGTAAGTTACCTATCAATGAGTCCAATAACTAAGTATGACAATCTGGGCAATAAATTAAACGAAACATTCTCGCCATATGATGCGTTATTAACAATAGGATATGCAAGAAAAATATATGACATACCATTTGGAGCAAGCATAAAGTGCATATCCAGCCAGCTTGAAAACGAAAAATCAACAGCATTTGCATTTGACTTGGGTGTTAGATATGATGAGTTGATGGAAAGCAAACTAAGTTTAGGCACTGCGGTACAAAACATAGGAACAAAAGTAAAGTTTATAAATCAAGAAGACCCTCTGCCATTTAATGTAAAACTTGGAGCAGGGTACAAAATACCAATCAAAGGCAATCCGGTGTTAGTAGCACTTGACCTAAACTTCCCAATAGACAACGACCCGTATGTTGGCTTTGGCGGTGAGTATGTTTATTCGTTCAGCGGTGATTTTAAATTAGTGCCTCGCCTTGGTTACAAAAGTGGCGCAAAAGGCCTTGAAGGTTTAAGCGGCATAACTGGCGGCATAGGTTTTGGCTACAAACAATACAGCATTGATTACGCAATGGCACCTTATGGCGACCTTGGCCAAACCAATCGTATTTCAATAAATGTAGCTTTTGACGCGCCTAAAAAATAAGACGGTAATAGGTTCTTTATTTCTTAATGCATTACAAAAAAAAGTGTAGTAATTATTGTCCTTGCATAAATAATTTATACAAGAGTTGTGGTAATCTATGTCTGAAAATCTAAGTTCAAAAACTTCTAACGAAAACCAAAAAGTTGGCTTTAAAGACGAAGGTCTTCCAAAGCATTACAACGATACAAAGCTTGTAATCTTGCCGCGGGACCCAAACTTCCTTTATGCTTACTGGGAAGTATCCGCTTCTACAATTGGTGAGCTATCAACAAAACTTCGCAAACAAAATTTTGCGCAGAGCAGCTGGGTTTTACGCGTTTACGATGTTACCGACATAAACTTTAATGGGAGTAACGCAAATAAGTATTTTGATATTTATATTGGAAGTGAAAGTGATAATTGGTACATAAATGTTTTAGAAGTTAACAGGGTTTGGTGTGTTGACCTTGGTTTAATAACTCCCGATGGCAATTTTGTTTTTATAACTCGTTCAAATGTTATTTCAACGCCTCGCAAAGGTGTGTCTATAATAACAGATGAACACTGGGGATCGCTTAGCAGAGAGTTTGAAAAAATATTTGAACTTTCGGGTATCCAAAACATTGGTAAAACATCCATAGAAGTGTCAAAGCTGTTGCGTGAGAGGTGGGAAGAAATGCTTGGTTTTAACATTCCATCATCTTATGCTCCAAGCTCATTATCTTCGCGTAAGCAGAAATTATTAGGTGGAAAAGGAAAAAGTTTTTGGCTAAAAGCCGATACTGAAATAACAGTGTACGGTGTCACAGAGCCCGACGCGTCTTTATCGTTTAACAGAGAAAAACTTGCCTTAAAACCCGATGGGTCGTTTTCTTTAAGGTTTTTCCTGCCTGACGGTTCGCAAGAATATGCCATTGAGGCGTTATCAAATGACGGCACTATGAAAAAGCGCATAGTGTTTAGCGTAACCAAAAAAACTGAATAATTTTCCAGCACTTATAGAAATAATATCTGTTCAATCAAAAGTGGTACACCAACTGAAATTGTGTCATATAGATGAGCGAAGCGAATCAACCCCCGCCTTTGGCGAGGTCTAGACGACTTATGCTGACATGGCTATGCCTCACCAAAAGTGGGGAGAGATCTTAAAACAAAGAATAAAAAATGAATCCAAAAGGCTACTTTTTACTGCAACTGCACGCACACCTTCCATTTGTGCGCCACCCCGAATACCCCGACTTCCTTGAAGAGGACTGGTTTTTTGAAGCCGTAATAGAAACCTACATACCACTGCTTTTAATAATGGAGCGCTTTTTAGATGAAGGCGTAGATTTTGGCATTTCAATGAGCGTAACTCCGCCGCTTGCCGCGATGCTTAGCGATCCGCTTTTACAAAGCCGCTGCTACTTTCGTATATGTTCACTTTTAGAACTTGCCAATAAAGAAATCCATCGCACAAAAAACCTTCCGCAATTTGCTGCTGTTGCAAAAATGTATGCTGATGATTTGCAAAACGCAAAAAACTACTGGGAAAAATATCACGGCAATTTAATAGAAGGTTTTAAAAAAATACAAGATACCGGCAAGCTTGAAATAATTACCTGCGGCGCCACTCACGGTTTTTTACCGCTAAAAATAAATAAAACATCCCTGCGGGCTCAGGTTAGGGTTGCCGCAAGTGAGCACGAACGGCTTTTTGGAAGTCGGCCAAAAGGTATATGGCTGCCGGAGTGCGCATATGCAGACGGTGTTGATGCGGATCTGAAAAAAGAGGGAATAAATTTCTTCTTCCTTGAAGCGCACGGTATATTATACGCAACTCCAAGGCCAAAATATGGCGTTTTTGCGCCTGTATATACACCATCTGGTGTTGCCGCATTTGGCAGAGATATGGAAACCGCCCAGCAGGTTTGGAGCGCCGAGACCGGATACCCGGGAGATCCTGATTACCGCGAGTTTTATCGCGACTTAGGCTACGACCTTGATTACGATTACATCCGCCCTTACCTTCACTCCGACGGAGTGCGCCGCAACATAGGGTTGAAGTATTATAGAATAACGGGCAAAGTTCCTCTCAGCGCAAAAGAACCTTATAATCCGGATTGGGCAATGCAAAAAGCCGCATCGCATGCGGGGAACTTTATGTTTAACCGCCAGAGACAAATTGAACACCTCTCTACTGTAATGGATAAACCGCCGGTAGTTGTTTCAATGTATGATGCTGAACTTTTCGGGCATTGGTGGTTTGAAGGGCCAAAGTTTATAGAGTATCTATTCCGCAAAATTCATTACGACCAGGACATATTTAAAACAATAACGCCGAGTAAGTACCTTGAAATGTTTCCAAAAAATCAGGTTTGTTCACCGGCCGCTTCGTCGTGGGGAGACAAGGGCTATTATGAGGTTTGGCTAAATGGAACAAACGATTGGATATATCGCCACCTGCACAAAGCTGCGGATAGAATGGTAGATCTTGCCAGGCAAAACCAAGCACCTTGCGAGCTTCGTACCCGTGCTTTAAATCAGGCGGCAAGAGAGCTGTTACTTGCCGAGTCGTCCGACTGGGCTTTTATAATGACCACAGGCACTATGGTTGAATACGCCGAGAAACGCACCAAAGACCACTTGGTAAATTTTACAAAGCTTTATGATGCGTTAAAAAACAATAACATTGACAATCCATTTTTAACCTACCTTGAGCAAAAAAATAACATATTCCCCACAATTGACTTTCGCGTATACAGAGATTAATCTAACAATACAAAAAGTTTAGCTGGCAAAAGGTTTGTGAAATTAATATGAACACAGTAAATACGGTGGTGTTTTCAGATGTGCATTTGGGCTCGCCAATGAGCAGGGCTTTTGATTTGCTGCAAACACTCAAAGAATACCACTTTAAAAAGCTTGTAATTTTAGGCGATATGTTTGAAGATATGAATTTTATGTATCTCACCAGCACACATTGGGAGCTGCTTGAGCACATTGGCAAAGTGTCTCGCAGGGGTGTTGAGGTTGTTTGGGTTGAGGGCAATCACGACGGAAAATTCTGTGATTTTATTTCATTGCTACTGGGTATTGGTGTGCACAAAGAGTATATCTGGCAGGTTGGCAACCGCCGTTTTATAGGTTTGCATGGCCATCAATTTGACAGTTTTCTAACAAACAATAAAATCATTGGGCCACTGCTTGCAAAACTATACGCGGTATTTCAGCGCCGTGTATCTTCCCATCTTTTTGATTATCTTATGAATAAATTTTCAGACCGTTGGCTGCGGCTTAGCGAACAAATTTCAAAAAAGGCAATAGAACATGCCGAGCTAAAAAAGTGCGATGTAGTTGTTTGCGGGCACACCCATGTTGTTTATAATGTTAAGCACAATAATGTAGAGTACTTCAATATTGGTTGCTGGAACAATAAACCATCATATCTGTTAATAATTGAAGAAAGTGGCAAAGCATACTATAAAGTTGTGGCGTAGTGTTTGTTCTGGGTTTTTTAGAGTTGTTAAGTACTTAAACTTTACAAGAAAATATGTATTTTGATATAATCAACCAGAAATTTTAGGTTAATTTAGCCCGCCGGCTTATAAAACCCATTGTCAAAAAGATAGTGGTTGCAAAATTCCCACACAAAAAAGTGGGGGAATTTTTTTGTTGAGCAGGGAATGTGGCAAAAAAGGAGAAAGAATAGATGAAAGGTTTTAAGAAATTTTTTGCAATTTTTGGTGTTTTGGCACTTAGTGCCAGTGCTGTTTTTGCCAGTGAAGCCGATCTGATTTTGCCAGACCTCAGCTCAGTTTTTTTTAGAGGTATTGACGGTAAAACATTACTCACTTGGGGTATTATCATTTGCGCTTTTGGCCTTTTGTTTGGTTTTGTGCAGTATTTGCGTATTAAAAGTATGCAGGTGCACAAGTCAATGAAAGAGGTCTCTGAACTTATATATGAAACCTGCAAAACCTACCTCTTAACACAAGGTAAATTTATAATAATTCTTGAAGTTATGCTTGCAGCCATAATGGTTGTTTATTTTGGCTGGCTTAGGCATTTTGAAGCTTTCAAAGTTATTATGATAATACTTTGCAGTGTAATAGGTATTATGGGCAGCTACTCTGTGGCTTGGTTTGGTATGCGTATCAACACACTTGCCAACTCTCGCACGGCATTTGCCAGCTTAAAAGGCAAACCGTTTTCTATTTATCAAATTCCAATTAGAGCCGGCATAAGCATTGGTATGTTGCTGATAAGCATTGAGTTGCTTGTTATGCTTTCAATTCTACTTTTCATAGATCCTTCATATGCCGGGCCTTGTTTTATTGGTTTTGCAATTGGTGAGTCACTTGGAGCATCTGTGCTGCGTATCGCAGGCGGCATATTTACAAAAATAGCCGATATTGGTTCTGACCTTATGAAAATTGTTTTTGGAATAAAAGAAGATGATGCCAGAAACCCGGGTGTTATAGCCGACTGTACAGGTGATAACGCTGGTGATTCTGTCGGCCCGACAGCGGATGGTTTTGAAACATACGGTGTTACTGGTGTTGCCCTTATTTCATTTATAATACTTGCGGTAAAAGACCCAATTTTGCAGGTTCAACTGCTTGTTTGGATTTTTGTAATGCGCCTTGCTATGCTTCTTGCAAGTGCCGCATCTTATGGCCTGAACTCCGTTATTGCAAAAGCAATTTATGGCAAAGCATCAAAAATGAACTTTGAAACACCATTAACCTCACTTGTCTGGATTACTTCACTTGTTTCTATAGCTGTGACTTATGCGGTATCTTATTTGCTTATAGGTAATGTTGGAGATGGCTCAATTTGGTGGAAACTTTCAACTATTATTTCGTGTGGTACAATTGCGGGAGCTATAATACCTGAAATTGTAAAGATATTTACCTCAACAAAAAGTACGTTTGTAAAAAATATTGTTAACTCTTCACGCCACGGCGGGGCATCGTTAAACATACTTGCCGGCCTTACTTCTGGTAACTTCAGTGCTTATTGGATGGGTATAGCAATAATGTCCCTTATGGGTATAGCGTATGGTATTAGCTCTTTGGGCTTGGGTGCGCTTATGCTTGCCGCTCCGGTGTTTGCTTTTGGCCTTGTTGCTTTTGGTTTCCTTGGTATGGGCCCTGTAACCATAGCGGTTGACTCCTATGGCCCGGTAACCGACAATGCCCAATCAATATATGAACTTTCACTTATAGAAACATTGCCAAACATAAAAGAAGAAATTAAAAAAGATTTTGGTTTTGAACCCGACTTTGCAATTGGGAAACACAACCTGGAAACAAACGATGGCGCTGGCAATACATTTAAGGCCACAGCAAAGCCGGTTTTAATAGGTACTGCTGTTGTGGGCGCAACCACAATGATATTTTCAATCATTGTTATGCTTACAGGCGGGTTAACAACAGGTCTTGAAAAGCTTTCAATACTCCATCCGCCTTTTTTGCTTGGGCTTATTGCAGGCGGTGCGGTAATTTACTGGTTTACTGGCGCATCAATGCACGCGGTTACAAGCGGTGCTTATAAAGCTGTTGAATTTATTAAAGCCAACATAAAGCTTGAAGGTGCTGTTAAGGCCTCAACAGAAGACAGCAAAAAAGTTGTTGAAATTTGCACAATTTATGCTCAAAAAGGTATGTTAAACTTGTTTATGGTTGTGTTTTTCAGCACACTTGCTTTTGCCTGTCTTGAGCCATACTTCTTCATCGGATACCTTATATCTATTGCGCTTTTTGGTTTATTCCAGGCTATATTTATGGCAAATACCGGCGGTGCATGGGATAACGCGAAGAAAATTGTTGAAACAGAACTTAAAGAAAAAAATACCGAGCTGCACGCCGCAACAGTTGTTGGCGACACAGTTGGCGACCCGTTTAAAGACACTTCTTCAGTTGCAATGAACCCTATTATTAAATTCACAACGCTTTTTGGGTTACTTGCCCTTGAGCTGGCAATTGGTTTAGAGAGAGGTTTAAGTATCGGCCTTGCCGCGGTTTTCTTTGTTATATCTGTGGTGTTTGTTGTGCGTTCATTTACCAGTATGCTTGTAAGAAAATAAATTAAAGATGTTATGTTAGAACCTCAAAGCTAAGGGAGCAAAATGTTTACGGTTCTCTCACTCATTGTCATTCCACTTGTAGCGGCACTGATGCTGCTTGTAATAAGGCACGATAAAATTCGTTCCGGCATCATTTATGTTGCCTCAGCGATTATTGCGGCCATGTCCGTTGTTCTTTTATTTCAGTATGTTAATTTTGATATTGCTTATTTTGATATTGATGCCCATATAATAGACAAAGTATTTTTCTTGTCCGAGATAGCAATAGGATTGCTTATAGTTTTCCTTGGTATTAAGCACAAGAAGTTCGGTGTTGTTGTTCTTTGCATTGTGCAAATGGCTATTATGTTTTTGTTTGAAATAAAGTATGGCCACTCTTTAGCGCCTGAGCATAACCTGTTTATTGACCGCCTGTCTATAATAATGGTGTTGATAATCGGAATAATTGGCAGCTTAATATGTGTTTACGCGGTTGGCTATATGCGTGAGTTTCATTTACACCATCACCCGGAAATGAAAGATAAAAGAAGCCTTTTTTTCTTCGTAGTATTTTTATTTCTTTCAGCGATGTTTGGGCTTGTTTTTGCAAACAATCTGCTTTGGCTTTTCTTCTTTTGGGAAGTTACTACGCTAAGTTCCTTCATTTTAATCGGTTATAAAGGCAGCAAAGAATCTATCAATAACTCTTTTCGCGCTTTGCTAATGAACTTGCTTGGCGGTGTTGCTTTTGCTGCCGCAATTTTTTACTTGTTTAAAACGCAGGGCATAATAGAGTTAGATAAACTTACATGGATTGGCAGCGCAACGCCAATGCTTGTTGCCATACCTGTTATATTAATTGCATTTGCAGGCATAACAAAAGCGGCACAGATGCCGTTTTCTTCCTGGTTGTTGGGTGCTATGGTTGCTCCAACACCGGTTTCCGCGTTATTGCACTCAAGTACCATGGTTAAAGCTGGTGTTTATATTTTGTTAAAACTTTCAGTTGTTCTTACCGCTACCACAACAGGGTACTGTATTGCAATAATTGGGGGCGTAACATTTTTAATAACATCTTTTATCGCGGTATCTCAGTCCGACGCAAAAAAAGTACTTGCATACTCAACCGTTGCAAACCTTGGCTTAATTGTGCTCTGTGCCGGCATTGGTACAACCGAAGCGGTTTGGGCGGGCATATTGCTTCTTATATTTCACGCAATTTCAAAGTGCTTATTATTCTTATGTGTTGGTGTAGTTGAGCATAAAGTGGGCAGCAGAAACATAGAAAGTATGGACAGTTTAGTAGCTAAAATGCCGCATCTTGCGGTTATAATGCTTATAGGTATGGCAGGTATGTTCCTTGCCCCATTTGGAATGCTTATAAGCAAATGGGCTGTGCTTGTGGCAATAGTTCATGTAAACCCTGTGCTTGCGGGGTTAATAGCTTTCGGCAGTGCGGCAACACTTTTCTACTGGGTTAAATGGATGGGCAAAATACTTTTTGTAATGGGTGATAACGCAAATTTTGAAAAAACTGTAAGCAAATCCAAGTGGTTTTCGCTTTATGCGCTTGCGGGTTTAACAATTGCGGTTTGTGCTTTTTTTCCTGTGGTTTCATCTGTACTGATACAGCCGCATATATTCTCTGTTTTTGGCGAAGCATTCTCAATGACAGAGGGAAATTTAATAATAATGTCTCTTATGATGGGGCTTGTGCTTTTGTTCCCGTTAACTTTCATTCACTACTCCAAAAAAGTTAAGTTGGTACCTGCTTACCTTGCAGGCGCGAATTTAGAAAAAGATGATGAGTTTGTAGGTGCCATGAATATCACAAAAAAATTAGAATTGAGAAACTACTATTTAGAAGAGTTCTTTGGTGAGCATCGGCTTTTTGGAATGGGTGTTGCTATAACGCTTGTTGTGCTAATAGTAATGTTTTCATCGGCGGTACTATGAAATCTTTCCTTTACGCTTTAGGTTTTTTTCTTCTTGCTCCAATTGTCGGTGGTTTGCTTGCCGGCATAGACAGAAGAATAACCGCCCGTATGCAGAGCCGTTTTGGCCCGCCATTGCTTCAGCCATTCTACGATGTGTTTAAACTTTTTGAAAAAGAAACTATAGTGGTTCGTCGTTCTCAAAATTTTTATATATGGTTTTTTCTCCTGTTTGCAGTATTTACCGGTTGCCTTTTCTTTGCCGGCGGCGATATATTGCTTGTAATTTTCGGCTTTACGCTTGCGGAAGTATTTCTTGTCCTTGGCGCGTTTAAGGCAAGCTCTGCTTATGGTGCAATAGGGGCCGAGCGAGAACTTATACAAATGATGGCAGTAGAGCCAATGGTTATTTTAATGGCGGTTGGTTTTTATTTAGCCACCGGCAGTTTCTCTATTTACAGCATTGCCG
>Ga0247841_10005256_pt1 | contig 21183 bp, 16 predicted proteins | sample LaCruzMarch2015__2_FD_192410 | JGI IMG/M metagenome (GOLD analysis project Ga0247841, IMG submission 192410) | Freshwater microbial communities from meromictic Lake La Cruz, Castile-La Mancha, Spain - LaCruzMarch2015_18m | ecosystem: Environmental > Aquatic > Freshwater > Lake | place: Spain... | reverse complement strand
AAAAATACATTCAGATTAAAGGTTTTGTTATGCGAATTTATATTTCCGTTATTGATACTGGTGGTATTGTTCTTACAAACCTCTTGAAATGACTCCATCATCTTGTTATTCTGCTCTACCATTAAGCTCTTGAATTCGTCATTTTGTTTTAATAGCTGCATAATCAAGTTCATATCAAGAGAGTTTATGTCTATCTGGTCATCTTCGATAATCGTCGTGATTTCGGGAATACACTTTTGTTTATGCGTATGTAAACTCTGTCTATGAATGTATTCTTTCCCGCAATCATCGCATTTGTAGCACTTTTTACCACTTTTGTGTAAGTCATTGTAAGTATTTTTATGTTTGCTAGTATTCAAGTGACGATCATATAACCATTTCTTAGAGCATTTAACATCACATTTTTCACAATAAAATCCAGCAACTTTTTCGCAACCCAAAACGTAAGTATTTGTAAGCATTTATATACCGACAGAAAAAAGTTGCTAAACATTTATTATTAAAAAATTTTTATACAAAAAAAGTTATGCTAACAAACTTTCCAACCAAAAATCCAAAATAAGACCATTATGCTCTAAACACGTTTTCTTAGTTATTTTAGTCAAGACCTTTTTGGGAAATCAGAAAAAGGACATTTATAAATGTCCAAAATCGGTTTTCCCAAAAAGGTCTTGGGAAAAACAAAAATATGTGATTTTCGCTTTTTAAAAAAGTTTAAGCTAAGCAAAAGCAAAAATACACAATAATTTGTTACCTTCCCCAAGGCTACTAAAAACGATTTTTAGTCCAGGTTCAGCAAATCTACTACGGGTTGCTGGGATGTATTGATTTGTATCAACCGTTTTGTCAAATAATCAATTGTAAGCGACTTGTTTTGAACATCCTTATCCAGCTGTGCGATGATGAGGCGCTGATTGTGTATAGTTTGTTGGAATTTTTCATTTTCTACAAAATAATTTATTTTGTTTGTATTCAAGCCATCTAGCCATTTTTGATGAATCTTTGATTTGATATGTGCCGAAAAACTAATATGGGTTTCATAAAACTTGTCCTTTCTTGAGCCACAGGGACAAATCAAACCCTTTTTGATTGTGTTGAATGACGGTATTTTGTCTATGTAATTTCCAACATTGTCAACGCTTGGCGAGTACACGTCGGGTTCAACGACAAGTTCCATTTTCAATTCTTCTGTGGTCTACTTCTCTGAAAGAGATATTATTCAAATCAATTTTATTTGAAAAAAAATGAAATAAATATTATACAATACTATTAATATATGCCTAAAATGAAGAAGTTACAAGTCGATGTATCGTATAAAGAAGATCTTGATGACGAATTTCCAATGACATTTTGTAAAATGGATTTTAAACATAGCGGTGAAAAGTCGGCATTTACGCAAGTGAAATCAAAAAATGTGAATGACGCAATTTTTGAAGATTATCAACAAAAAGACGCCAAGAGGATTACTGAAACGATGAACCAACGAAAGGATGCTTTTCGATCAATAAAAGGATTATTCAGGTCAGGTATCAAGCAGGTATGCCCTTGTATTAAAGAAAAAGAGAGTAAGGATGTTGCTCGATAAACATTGGTTCCCAGGTTTGCTGTAAATACAAGAAAATAAATTTATTGTATATACTATTATGAGTAATTGTGATAATTGGGAAGATGACTGGGAAAATGACGATGACATGGACGCCAAATTAAAGGCGAATATTGAAGAAACAAAAAGGAAGGAAATACAACATTTAGTAGACAATGCTGAAGAACAGCTGATTGAAGACCTTTTTTTGACTCCACTTTTAAAAAATCCACTTTTGGAAAAAGTGGAGCAAAAACAGATAAAGGGGGTTTTAGCCCCTATTATGGAGAAGAACGCGAATACGAAAAATAAAGAAAAATCATCTTTGAATAAAGACAATGAACAAAAGCTATTGGAACAAAAGAAGAAACAGATCGCATTGAAGAAGAAACAGATCGCATTGAAGAAGAGACAAGATGAGCTGTTTGGGGATGCGTCACTCGACGCCATTCAAGATCAATATTGTGGTTTGGAAGACAGATATTAGTCACGGGGGTTCCCTTCGGGACCCCGTAAGCCCCCATCCCGAAGGGAGTGTTTGGACCAACCTTTGGAAATCCACCTTTCCATAAGTATTACGGAAACTTCGTGAAAAAAGCGTTCAGCGAAGCAAAGAGCCAAAGGTATTGTTCTCTTTTTCATCCCGAAGGGAAAGCGGAAAAAGAGAGTTGGTCCAAATCCGCTGTGGGGGGGCTTACGGGGTCCCGAAGGGAACCCCCGTGTTACATAAGTTTCGGCATCGAGACAAAATACATTACTGCTAAATAAGACAATATGCCTAAAACAATCGACAACAACCAAATTGGTAATATTGTTTTGTTTTTGTATGCTATGCCGAACTCTCTTATGCTTCCATCACTGTTGTATAAAAATGCCGGTTTCATATACTGAATAAGACCAAACAAATACACAAATAAAACAACGGCCGTCAATGTAATATTTTGTCGAACAATGTTTTGATACATCTATACTATAATTATAAATTTTTTATAATTGTAATTTTCTTTAAGAAATCAACCTTTAGAAATCCACCTTTAGAAAAGGTGGAGCCAAACACCGGCTATTTTTGATCAACTTTTCCTAAAAGTTGAACTAGTCATAATCTCCGTAATTGTCGACCTCATCACCCTCAAAATTGCCGTCCCCGTAATCATCCGTTGCCCCCCGCATATCGTATGCTTCTTGTTCCGCCTCATTGTCCATATCTTCTTGGTCTATCAAATCGGCAAGTAACATGTCGCGATTCTGGTCATTCACATCATCATTTGTTCTCAGCAATTTCTTTTCCAAACGGTCAAAGTTCTCTCGAAGTTCGCGCTCATCATCGTATGTTTCGGCGACATAAGATGTGAGCCCCTTCTGTAATCCCTTGCTCCACACTCCAAGCTTGTTCACCTTCAAAATTGTGTCTGCGTCGCGCTCCTCCGGCGTAAGCCCCTTCAACCGATCCGTTATGATATTTTTCTCTCGTTCCTTCAATTTGAAAACCCTATCCTGGATGTCTTCGTATGAAACCTCGACAGTTGTTTTGTGGTTGTTCATTGTATTAAAAAACACAACGAGTAGATGGGCCGCCTGTTGCTTCAACTGTTTCTTGTTACCGGAGAAGATGCGCGCGTCTATTGTTGTCCTCTGGTCCACATCAATATCAACCCGCGTAACACTCTCTTGGACGGATTCAACAGAAAACACATCGTCGATGGTCATTGGTTTAGGTATTTCGGTAACAATCATATCGGGCTGGTCTGTCAAGTCAATGTAATTCATAACCACACTGAGTAAATAGTATTCAAACAAATTCTGGCTTGTTTGTTCGTCGATAACCGGGACAAACTCCTTGCCCTTATAATCGATTTTGCTGAAGCACGGAGTTGAATTCGCCAACAAAATAAAATCGACGCAGCTATCCTTAACTTTATTTAAAATGGTAAACAGACCCTGGACGTCATAGAATATTTTGAGGTTTTCATAGTATTCGCGTATGATGGTTTTGATATCATTGTTGTGAAACTGTGATAACTTCCAATATTTGGGGATTGATACGTCGGAATAATTGACTTTATTTAAAATAATACTGGGGAATACATTGACAAAATTATCAATAAATGTTTTCATAAAATTTACAACATTGTATGTTACTTCGCTGGATATTTTCGCCTCATTCTTCTTTTTCGCCTCATTCTTCTTTTTCGCTTCATCCCTTTGATCTTTGGTGGCATTCTTCATCGATTCGGTTCGCGTTTGTTCCGTTGTCCGCGAGAATGTTTTGATAAAACTGGCAACATTCTCGATCGATTTGCGGTCGACATTGGCCGATTTATTTTTGATAAGGAAATCCATGATTTGTTTCTTCATTATGTCACTCTGCCGAATCAAGTAATTGTTCAGCTTCTCGGTCTCGTCGCTCATTTCATCTTTTGCGATACCGAACGTATCCAGAGCATCATACATTTTGGTTGTAAACTCTGGCTTCACAACTTTGCTGGTTTTTACCGTTTCCAAAACCCCCAACAATTTTGTGATGGATGATATACAATGCGAATTCATATTTATATCCACAATGTTGTTGCGCCCAACAATCTGTAACAACCGCAAAAATGTTTCGTTTGAATATTCGCGCTGATCACTCTTCAATTTTCGGATAATATCACTCACTGTATCGCCCTTCTTTACATATGGTTTCTCTTTACAGATGGGCTGCAGGTCGCCTGGAACTGGGTTCAACGAATTGAAATTACAGTAATGAATAAATGCCATATAAATCGTTTGTTCGCCGAAGGTCTGCGCAACAGCCGGGTATACATTCTTTGTATTGATTTTACTGTATAATAATCCGGCTTTTGTTATGCTAATAACGTCTTCTAATATATTCGTTAAATGTCCAACTATATCATTGTATTCCTTGATTTTTGGATTTTCTTTCTCAAAGTATTCAATCGTTGTTTGCCCAGATTTACTATCACAGCACGCATTTTCCAAATACGGTTCATTGTTCGCCTTCCTCAAAATAAAGTCTTTGCTTTTCACGACATCCAATATCTTCTCTTGAATGGCGAGAGAAAACATGATAATCTTGGCTTCAATAATCAGAAGTTTCTCGTTTTGGTCGCGGGAACCGGAGCGCATATTTTTCATCAACTGTTGTTCAAATTCGCTGGTTACTGTTGCGGGGTTTGCGATTTTGAACGGAGACAGCGGGGGCAAAAAGTTGGTCCAATTGAGTATATTTGCGGCTTCGGGTATTTCTGGCTCAGGATTCATCAAGAGATACTCGACCTTTTCACCTATTTTTCTCTTTACTTCAGGGTTAGACGAGAGAACATCGTCGATGAACCGCTTAATTCTGTCGGCAATTGCCTCCTTCTTGACTCTTGCCAGCATATTCCACGGGTCTGTCCGCCCCCGGCGAACTTGGTCGACCACACACGTCAAGTAATTCACACTGCTCATGTCGCCACTGCCTTCAAACGGGTACCCGCTGAACGATTTCACACACCCCGGCAATGTTCGCTTGGTCCTTACCGACGGGATGCTAGTTTGAATAGCAATCAAATACAAGCCTAATGTACAAAAGAGCAAATACGAATTGCGATAATCCACATACGACGGAAGTGTGCGATTTTTATTTGCCGCCTCTCTTACCCGAACATTGTAGTCGGTTTCGTCGCCGACATTCGTCATTGCCGCGATTACAGTATTGATTATGAAATCCTTTTGTGGCTCAACATTGATCCCCATGTTATGGGCAAGAGAGTTCACCACGTTGGAAATCATTCGCGCCTCCGGATTATCAAATTGGGCTGCTACCGCGGATTTCACAATGATTTTATCCCCGATTTCCTCCTCCAAAATGGCTCTCGTACTGACCTTGAACCCCTCGTCGTATCCCTCTTGCGTATCGAAATCAATGTTTACAATGGGCCAGCCGCTGTATTTGTCTACCCAGTGGTCACCGTCGTCGCTATGTTTCCCAATTCGCGCTTTCAGCAATTCAATCTGCGTAGAATAATCATCGCGATCCGTTATAAAAACGCAAGCAAGGTCGTATTTGAAGGTTGGCAATAATTTCACGCCAGTAGATATACAATACAACCAATGCGGCGTTTCTTCTTCGCCGAGCGGACCAAGGCCGACAACTATGGCTTCTCTCGTATACAGGTTTTTGAATTTGATTATGTCGTTTTGTTTCTTGACAAAATCTTGCTGAGCCAGAATAAGGTCCCGGATTTTGAAATAGGGGGAAATTATCGCGGGAGTATCACTTTCAATCTCGTACCCAAGGCGATATTTCATGTTATTGTATTTCAACATCTCGGCTTGTTCAATCCTGTCCAGTTTATCCACGATTGACAACAAGTAGTCAAACTGAGATTGGAGTTTCGCCTGTTGCTCTTCCTTGGATATATGGTATTTATTATCAAATTCATTCATAATTTCATTCAGTAATTTGGCGCGCATAGTGATATCAGTTTTTTCAATCGGCTCACAGGTGCTGTCAATCACAGTTGTATCCTTGAGATTTTTGTTATTTGGTACGCTCATACACTTGTTGTTCAAATTACAAAGAATATCAGTATCATCCGCAAGAGCATCTGCTAACGGAGGTGATGTTTTTTCCCAGGCATTATTTCGGCGAATAAAATAATCGTATTGCTCCGTGTATGTTTTATTGTACTCCTTGAACAACATCGCATACTGGCCATCGCGAACCTTTTTGTAGCCGTTAATCAATGTCTCGACCAGGTATTTTGAGCCAGGGTCGTCTAACTTCAGCTTGCCCTTTAAATCTTTTGTCAAATACCCGACAAACTCATCGGGCGGCAATTCAAACATTTTGGATTCGTAATTATCAATTAACGAATAGTTTGTGGAGTCGTATTTCTTGTCAAAGTAAATATCTTTGCCGTTATCATCTTCGAGGGCAGTAATGCTGGAGTAACTCTTCGCAAATATCACCGGTTCACATTCGTTATCCCCGGGTTCTTTTTCTTTTTCTTTTTCTTTTTCTTTTTCATTCAAAACATCCTTATCTTGTTTGAAAATACCAGAAAAATCGTCGGTCATGGTAAGCCCAACACTTTGTAAGGAGAGCGCACTGGTATAAAGACGCAAACAATCCTTGATGGTCATTTTGCGAAGGATTTCATCGTTTGTTAAACCATTGTTCCATATATCAATTCCATACGATTCGAACACCTGGTCCTCGTTTTGTTTCAAGTTTGTAATTATTGAATATACGCTGTTTTGATTGATACGCCCTTTTGTATTTGTCGGTCGAAGTAGACCGAACACTCTGGACCGGTCGCTAAAATTGGTGTTATATTTCGAAATTTCCTTGCTGATAAATTCAACAATTGTCGTGTATTGCATGTATGTGAGACTGTCAGGATAAATTAGGAAAGGTTCCAAGTAACTGACTACATCAACAATAGACAACTTCCCGGAAATATATTTCTTCATCAAATTGAATAGGATTTTAGTTTTGGGAACAATTGTTTCTATGAATTTCGAATATACTTGGTCTTGTGTTAATTTTCCAAATTCGCCGCTAGTCAACACATAATTTTTGATATTATTCGCAAAATTTTCCTCGTTGAACTGGAGTTCTGTTGTACCATCTCCCTTTTGGGAAAAGGGAACAAAATTTTGCTCGCTTTTTTCAAAAGCGACATCAACATTAATCACCTTCACATCTGTATTTTTGTTCAAGAATTGCCACAGATTGAGGAAGGTCTGGTTTAAATTGGCCCGTTCCAAAATATTTGTCCCCGGAAGATTGATTTTAGAGAACCGAATCGTGGGTTCCGGCAACGTAACGAATGATTGAATCGCCATAGTATCGTTGGGCGTGAGAACAACGCGTTTGACATTTCCCTTTATATCCACAATATCGAGCTTTTTCAGGCCAAGATTGTATTTCTGTGTAACGAAACGTCGGGTTCGTATGTTATTGTTTGAGAATATCGACGAATACATATTGTCAAGATTGTCAACAATCACATTCAAATCACAGTTCACTTTGCGTTCAACAATAACCTGTTGTTCGTCGCTGATAGGCTCAAATGGCGTGAAATATGGGTTCAAATCGGCATACAAATTCTGGTATTTGTTCGGCAAATCATTGGATTTGTAATTATCAAGAATCGTCTTCATTTGTAAAACATCGTCGATAATCTCTTCATTGACAAGGTCACTATTCTTTAAAATGTCGATTTTTTCGCCGGTGTTGTATACTTTCTTGGTGTTTTTAACAACTGGCATTATCCAATACAGACTTTTTTGGAATTTCTCAAAGTATTCGAACAGCGGTTTGTAAGTAGGTTTTACAGTAAACGCGCCTTCCACATTTCCATATTCGTCGAAACTCGAAAAATGTTCACGGAGTTGTTTAAAACGCTCGATCATGGTGTGTATATTGTTTAATACCTTTTGAGTTCGCTGAGCGTCGGGGATATTGGACAAGAATTCATCCAACATGTCAGTCACTTGGGACTCAATGCTATACCGTTGTTGTTTTGTCGAAACATCTTCGTATTGGTATAATGTGCCAAGATCGCGTTCACCAAACACAATTTGATCTGCGTTGATTATAAATTCCCTCAATTGGTCGCGAACATTGCCCACTTTATCCACTTTATCCACTTTATCCACTTTTGGTAAAAGTGGAGCAAAATCGTTATCAAGAGAATCTTGTAAAGGGCTAGCATCATTCTCCAAATCCACTTTTGGTAAAAGTGGAGCAAAATCGTTATCAAGAGAATCTTGTAAAGGGCTAGCATCATTCTCCAAATCCACTTTTGGTAAAAGTGGAGCAAAATCCTCAGATGAAGCCAAAGTATTGTTCTCCACGGGGGCATCCTCACTTAACATGTTTGGTTCCAAAGGTTGATTTTCTAAAAGAGATGGTTCAGCGCGAATCTCAAATAATTTGATGGGCAAATCAAACGGGATTCCTTTATAATCAAAGTTTATGTAGATTGTGTCCCCATAAGTGGTTTTTACTTCAATCATATCGTGTTCTAAATTTGTGATGAGGCCTGTGATTATGGTTGGAAGGTCGCCGCCAAAATGGATATCAATCCAAGTGTTGGGTAAAAGGTCGTGTTGTCTCGCATACCCCTTCTCATCACTCCTGTTTACAATTGTGATTTTGCTAATTGTTCCATTGTTCATAGTTCCATCGGGGTTAATAGTAATCTTGACCTGTTGGAAGGTGTCGGAGTTAATGAGAAACATTTGCGTATCATCAATGTAATCAATATAAAAAAGCTGATCGTTTAAATTTTCATTGGCTCGGTCGGAAATCTTTATAAAATCACCCAACTCTAGCTCAAGAACTTGTGATTTTGTTTCTAATCCACTTGACATATATTTATTGTAGAAATTTTTATGCTTAAGTTGTAATCATTCGCTTTTAAAAATCCACTTTTGAAAAAAGTGGATCAAAATGGGGTTACGGGGGCTTTGCCCCCGTGGCGAGCAAAATTTTGATAATTTTCTTAAAAGTTTGTTTGTAAACATAGTTAAAGACAAATCAATAGTATATACAATGGCTGAATACATTCTATCGCAGCGTATCCCAGGTTTTGATGCGTTGATTAATAATAATGTTGCGGATGAATGTGGAATATTGAAAGCGACTCAAATTACAATTGATGGTGCCGAGTATCGGGTCATCAAGTATGATAAACAAATGTTGACTCCAGAACTGATTGGAACCTATGGACTATGTAGGTCTATTATTGTAGATGGTAATAACAAGGTGATTTCATTTGCTCCACCTAAATCGATGCCATATGGAGTCTTTTCAACTATGTATGTCAACAATTATTCGCATCCACTGATTGCCCAAGAGTTCGTGGAAGGGACCATGATTAATGTATTTTGGGACAATACTAGAGCGCTCTGGGAAATGACCACGAGAAGCACGATTGGAGCATCATCTAGTTTCTATAAGCCGAACAAGAACAAGACCTTCCGCGATATGTTTCACGAGGCAGCGGCAGAAAATAAGATGGACATCAGTCTATTAGACCGTAGCATGTGTTACAGTTTTGTGCTTCAACACCCAGATAATAGGATCGTTGTTCCATTCAAGGCCGCTCAATTGTATTTGGTTGCGGCTTACAGTATCGACAATACTTTTGAAAATGTGCGTGTCAAGACGCATGATATTTATGAGGTTCACAAGTGCGACGCGTTTTCAGCAACGACTGTCAAGGTGCCTCGCAAATATGAATGGTCATCTCTTTTGGAAAAAGTGGAGCAAAACGGGGGTTTTTTAAGCCCCCGTGTGGATGATTACAGTGACCTGGTAAGCAGGTTCGGGACACTAAATACTCCATTCCGTGAACTCGGCGTCATCATTTACAATATGGAAACTGGCGAGAGGACAAAGATTCGCAATCCCGCTTACGAGCGCATTCGACACTTGAGGGGTAATCAGCCAAAGATTCAGTATCACTATTTGTGTTTACGCAAGGAAGGGAAGGTCGGGGAGTTTTTGAGATATTATCCGGAAAATAACGATGCCTTTTCGGGTTTTCGCGACCAAGTTCACGGATTTACAAATACCTTGTTCAGGAATTATATTGCGTGTTACATTAAGAAGGAGAGACCACTTCTAGAGTTTTCACCCCAATTCAGGACCCATATGTTCAACATCCATAAAATTTACACGACGCAGTTGAAGGAGAATAAGCAGTTTGTTACGAACCTGGTTGTGATAAAGTATGTCAATGATGTTCACCCGACGCTGCTCATGCATAGTTTGAATCATCGTCCACTTTTGGAAAAAGTGGAGCAAAATACACTTTTCACAGGGATTCCCTTCGGGACAAACGCCCCGTAAGCCCCCACCCATTACTTCGTGAAGATTTGGGATTTATACACCGTTGAACATTTAAGTTCGCACAAAATATGAGTATTTTTCTTACTTTATTATATGAATAAATACAAAAGTGATGATTATATACCGCCGAACATTATAAATGGAACAAAATCCAATTAAAGATTTTATAATATTATACTATAATGCGGTTAAAAAGCGAATTATATGAAAAGGAACAAAATGAAATGAGATATAAAATAATTAAAATATTAGATTTAGAAAATAAAAATACATTTACATTGTTTGAACTTGATGATAATTTAGAGATACAAACTCAAATTACAGAACTTATACCCGAATTGAGAAAATGGTTCGCATTTAATAATATGAAAGCGGTAGGAGAACCTGACAAACGAAAACGACCGTGGTTGTCTATTATCAAAAACATTCTAAAACCCATATATAAGATTGAAAAAAAAGAACATCAATTCAAGACAAATGATAAATGGCGAAAATCGCCAATGTATGTTTTTACAAAGGTTTAGGTAAAATAACTTAATTCATTATATTTAGGAATAATGACTTAAAATAATATCTTTGTATAGTATATAGATGGAAAAACCAAAAGAGAAACCACCTGAGTTTTTCAAATCCGTCAAGACCTCGCTGAAAAGCATTTTGAAGCATCCTGAAATAAACACGTCAATCATCAATAGTGCCGTTATCAAATCTAACAAAATTGTTATTCATACATTACAGTTTTTGAAATTGTATTTATTGGATTACTATGAAAACAACAATGGTTCATTACCAGTTATAAGTAAGGAACTCATAAATAATACGATGAAAGTTGTTTGTGGTGAGAAGGAAGAAAAACGAGGGAAACCTCCCAAACAAGAAACTGTTCTAATGAAAGATAAACTCAATGCTTTTTACAAGGAACATTATTTACCGACTACGCAAAACGACCCAATTGATTATGCTGGACTAAATACAGTTTTGGATTATTTGAAAGAAGATGTTATTACGATGTATGGAAACAACATCCAATTACATTATGTGGATTATGTTGAGTGGTATGTAAATGTTGTTTGGAAAAAGAAGTTTATAACAGAGAAAATTAGAAAATTAGGAAAAACGAAAGCAGAACGAGAAACCAGAATAAGAGCATTATGTAGCGAACTACGAAAAATCAAGAATGACTTGTTGAATGTGGATACAACAGTTCTTACATCAAAATCGTATTATCACAAATGGATTACCGAACAAAAACTGAATGTGATACCGAACAAAACCAAATATGAAAGGAAAAGTATCTATTATGATTTGAAATGTAGTCCAATGGATTATTTTCCCAGTATGATTTTTATTATGAAACGAGTGGAAAATGAGTTGGAAACTGTAAATAATGTGTTTCCATTGCGAAGTAGCATAACACCCAGTTATATACGATTGGATACAACTACATTGGTAAATCTGTTATTGAGAAAGGAGCAAGGAAATAAAGGGTTTTTCAAAACGGAAGGCAATTTGAAAAAAAACGAAGATAAGATTTGGAAGTTCTTTTTTAGAACGGAAAAGAAGTTGTTTCGTAAAACTGATTATTCATTTCATCATATGATTTCTACTGACGGCGTTGGTGTTAGTGTATTGTTGTTGCGTAAGGATTTAGTAGGCAAGAAACTACCGATCCCTACGGGCAAAAAATCAGGAGCAAAAGAAATGTATATTGACGAATTGAGCGATACGACGCATTTACAAAATAAGAAATTCATTGGGATTGATGCTGGGAAATGTGATTTGATTTATTGTGTGGATGGTTCAACAAAAGATGCTACTGCTTTCCGTTATTCACAAGACCAACGACGCAAAGAAACCAAATTGAAAAAGTATAACAATATAATTCTTGCTATGAAAACTAATAAGATAAATAATAAACCCGTTATAGAATATGAAACTGAATTGTCTCACTACAATAGGAAAACACTTGATATTACACAGTTCAAAGAATATTTACAAGCGAAAAATCGTATCAATCATACGCTATTTGGATTTTATAGAAAAGAGTTGTTTCGTAAATTAAAATTTGGTAGGCATATCAATACGAAACGCAACGAGCAAAAAATGATAAACCAATTTAAGAAAACATTTGGTAATCCTGACGAAGTTGTGATTTGTATAGGAGATTGGGAACAACGGAAGCAAATGAAATACAAAGAACCGACCCTGGGAAAGGGAATGCGAACTTTGTTTCGTAAGAATAATTACCAAGTGTTTTTGGTAGATGAGTTTAGAACTAGTTGTAAGTGTTCTAATTGCGATGGAGGAGTATGTGAGAAGTTTAGGGTGCGAAAGCACCCAAATAAAAAGAAAAATGAATTACGGTTAATTCACGGACTACTACGCTGTAAGAGCGGTTGTGGGTTGTGGAACAGAGACCGTAATGGTTCATCAAACATCTACAAAATAGCAAAGAATGCGATAAATAAATTAGAGCGTCCAAGTTATTTATGTAGGGAAACAAGTAATCAAGCACTTTTACCGAGTTGCTATAAACAAACTTTACTACAAGTATGAAAAGACTAAACATTGAACCTCTTTATTTTTAGCGCTTTTTGTGCGAACTTAAATGTTCAATGGTGTAAAAAATATACAAATAATAATAAAAATTTTATATTATTATTTTCAATCGTCAAATTAATCAAGGTGCGTTTTTGTTCTCCCCAACCTTTGGAACCAGGGAACCAAGGTTCCCCGAACCCCTCCTTAATCGGGGGTTTACGGGGGCTTTGCCCCCGTGTTGGTCCAAAACTGAGGTAGGTGGCTTACCCCCTCCCGAAGGGTAATTACCCCCGTGCAGAAAACTTCTTCTTCAAATCTCCGAAAACCGCAATCGAATCCCGAATACACTCTTGCAAATGACCATAAATGACAACCTTGTCAACGTTTTGCTTGTAAGCAACTCGAATTATGCCTTCATCATCATGTGGATGCATCTTTTTATATCCACAGAAAGTAAGAATGCGCTTGTCTTCATCTACCTTGTAGTATTTCGAATACAAGAAATACTCAATCGTCTTTCCAATCGTATAATCGTCTTGTTCCAATATAATATCATAACAGTTTTCCATCGTATTCTGTGCTGTTACGATTTTCAATTTATCGTTTACGATCAACGTGTCCAAATCTGTCATTCGATCTACCAAAATAGAGCACGCCTTATCCAACAACTCTTTATTTGTGTATACCCCAATAGACTGGAGCGAGAAATCAAAACTGTCTGGCTTCGCAATCCGCAATCCATCCAACAATAACCAATTTTTCACCTCAAAATCAATTTGGTCCTGTGTTTTGCCATCATGCTTCCACGTGAGCTTTTTCTGGTCGAGAACCTTCTTTTGTTCATCCTCATCCACTGTGAACCCATACGCGCACGTGGAAACGACGCTGAACGAACCATCCTCCTTTGCGGTGCCGATTGATAATTCACAAGTCAACTGAATTTTGTCGCCTGGAATTTCAGCCGATACCTTGGGGCGCAACCTGACAAAATCAATGTAGTAACCGTATTCATTCGCTGGGAAAATTTCCCGATTCACTTGTTCACTAACTGGCTGTCCCGACACCTTGTCCTTGACGACAAAATCCTTACTCGTCACAATTATGGTAGTATCGGTTGTGTTTTCCATATTTAGCTCCATAATATAATTCTTATACGGAAAATTCTCAATGTCGTTCACGTGAATGGGAATACAACTAAGACGCTGTTTCAATATTTCATTGTTTAAGCGAGTAGTATTTACAACAAAGTTGGCTTTGTTTTCCTCATACGGACTAGTGCGAAACACGAGTGTCGGGATGTCGGCCAACATAGTTCGGCGAACCGCATTTGCGATGCTGACATTCACGCCGCTAAGAGTAAACCCGAGAATATCCTTATTGTTTGAGGAAGCGAACTTTACTTGAGGAGCCATGATAATACTATATATTGTATATCTATATTATTATCAATTTTTTATTTTATTATTTCTGAAAAACGAGTTAAATATTCGTTATAAGTATAGTTCAAATGAGTTCAATATTGTATTACAGCAATCTTTGCGAACATTCTAAGAAGCTATTAAATATACTTCCAAAGGCAAATCTTCAAAAAGATATTCATTTTATATGTATCGACAAACGTGTAAAAGACCCAGCAAACCAAAAAACATATATTGTTTTGGAAAATGGACAGAAAATCATTTTACCCGAAAATGTGACACGTGTACCCGCTCTCCTCTTATTAAATCAGGGATACAGTGTTTTGTATGGTGAGGCAATATTACAATATTTCAAGCCGAAACAAGAAGCGATGGTAAAACAGGCAACCCAGAATAATTTAGAACCGTCGGCGTTTTCATTTGGTGGCGGCGGGGGATTTATTTCGTCGGACCAATACAGTTTCTTGGACATGGACGCCACATCATTGGAGGCAAAGGGTGACGGGGGGATGAGACAAATGCACAATTACGTAGACTTGAATTTCAGCGACCAAATTACGACCCCTACGGATGAGGCGGAATACAAAAAGACGAATAAAATGCCGGAGGGACTCACCGTGGAACAATTACAGCAACAGCGAGAAAGTGAACTGAAAAAAATATCTGGGGCAAGGCCGCCAATGGCTATGTAAATCCACCTTTAAAAAGGTGGAGCCAAATCCACTTTTCTAAAAGAGAGTGGAGCAAAAAGCGTAGCGACTGTCTTTTGTTCTCTTTTTCTAAAAGAGAGTGGAGCAAAAAGCGTAGCGACTGTCTTTTGTTCTCTTTTTCTAAAAGAGAGTGGAGCCAAATAGAAAAAGGTTTCAGCGAAGCAACAGCCAAATCCTCACGAAGTAATTGGTAGAGGGGGCTTTTAACCCCCGTGAAATTATTGAATATAATGTAAAAGATTTAAATAGATTATACAACTATAAGTAACAATGTCGGCAAATCTTTTAAGCGCATTTAATGACCATTTCTTTGAATTTGTAAATGATATCCAGCGAGTTTTCCCAGATGATCAGGACATTCTGGTGGCAAAGAATTCGTTGATTGCGATTCGCAAGGCAAACCCCAAGATGATTGTGAAGATGTGGAACACATTTATTGTTGGACAATACAAAAACAAAATTGAGGGTGGAGATATCAGTTTCTTTCTGGACAAGGATTATTCACAGGATTTGGCGAATGCGCAAAACTCGGGCCATATTATTGAGGCGATCGATCGTTTGCGCGAACCAATCCGACAAATGTCGCGCGACGAGCAGGCTAAGACTATGAAGTATATTCAAAATCTAACTAAGATTGCTGATATGTGTATCCACCTTTAACAGGGGTAAGCTCCCTCCCGAAGGGTGCCCCCTAACCCTATATTTTTACGAAGTAAAAAGAGAAAGGAGGGGTTCGGGGAAGGGCTTTGCCCGACCATCGCGCCTTCGGCGCTTAAACCAAGGTTCCCTGATATAATATAATTCATTTTTGATATAAAAAATACTTCTATATCAAAATATGACAGACGAAAAAACTGACGAATTTAAGAAGGTTATCAGGGATTTTGTTGGAGATTTGAAGCAGACCTTTCCCGAGTATGAACCCCTGATCAATAAATGGTGGAAGGACAAGTCATTGTTTGCTCACATTGAGAATGAGGACGAACGAGAGATCGAATACCGAAAGGCAGAAGACAAGAGTATTAAGTTCTTGTCCGAGTATTGTAAGAAGAAGTTACCTCCGCGATTTTTTGACATTTTGTATCAAAATGATGATATGTTCAAGGAGAATTCAACTGTAGACACGGAGTTTTTGCCCCATATTCATTTCAAGAGTTTGTGGGAATATGACATCACACAGAAGACCCGTGATATTATTTGGAAATACTTACAGCTTATTTTGTTCTCAATTGTGGGGTCCGTTGAAAATAAGGACGTGTTTGGAGACACCGCAAAGTTATTCGAGAGTGTCAACGAGGAGGAGTTTAAGTCTAAGTTGGCGGAAACCATGGCGAAGATGCAGGACTTGTTTGAGAAAGATACCGAAAAAAGCGATGCCAGTCCCGACGCCAGTCCCGCTTCAAATAGTAACACCGGACCTAATATTCCAAACGCAAATGATTTTCATGAGCACATTTCCGGTATGCTTGATGGAAAACTTGGGCGTTTGGCAAAGGAAATCGCAGAAGAGACAGCAAATGATTTGAACCTTGATATGGACAATATGACTGATATGAAGGGGGTGTTTGACAAGTTGATCAAGAACCCGACCAAGTTGATGGGGCTTGTGAAGAATGTTGGTGACAAGATTGATAACAAGATCAAGTCGGGTGAGCTAAAAGAGAGCGAATTGATCAGCGAGGCAACCGAAATGATGAACAAGATGAAAAATATGCCAGGTATGGATGACATACAATCTTTGCTACAGAAGATGGGCATGGGTGGTGCAAAAGTAAATATGCCCGCAATGGAGGCAAAACTTGGACAAAATTTGAAAATGGCAAAGATGAAGGAACGAATGAACGCAAAGGCGCAGGATAATCGTGTGGCAAGAGAAGCATCGTCTCAACAACAGCAACCCCAAGTTCCGGTTTCAAATGTGAACCAACAAGAGTTGGATGAAAAACTGATTAATATGTTTACAGAAATTGGTAAGCCAGAGAGGAGTTCTAGAGGAGCTGCTCCTGCTCCTAGTGTGAGTACGAACAATAAAAAGAAGAAGAAGGGAAAGAAGTAAAACCAAATTTTAAAAATCCACTTTTAAAAAAGTGGAGCAAAACAGATAAGGGGGTTTTAAGCCCCGCGCAGAACAAAACACAGTCGCTACGCTTTTGGATCCACCTTTCTCAAAGGTGGATTTACAAAAAGAATATCACATTACTTCAAATATAAAGATATGTTATGTTTTATCTGGAAAAATAAAAAGTTCTAATGGATTTGTATTCAAATATAAGTAAAAAACTCGCAGCTATTTGGCTCCACACGGGGGGCTTAAAAACCCCTTTTTGCTCCACCCAACCTTTGGAAATCCACCTTTTTCAAAGCGTTCAGCGAAGCAAAAGCCAAAGTTTTGTTCTCTTTTTTAAAAGAGAGTTGGTCCAAAACTGATGTGGGGGGCACCCTTCGGGATGGGGTTTACCCCCGTGAAAAGTGGATTTTCCAAAGGTGGATTGAATGTAATAAAATTATATTATTTCATATAATTTTATAAAAATAAAAATTTTATCAAGATTTGAAATAATCCGCATCTCTTGTCAGTTCACGAGACGGGATGCCCGCAAGATTATTGTTGTTATTATTCTGAGCAGCAGTAATTCTATCTTTTACACTCGATAGCAAGGGAGAATGGTGATATTTTATGTAGCTCCTCTCGCTCAATCCATTTACAGATTTCTTGTTAATAATCGTGTCTCCCTGCTGTATCTGCGATTCAACAACTGGATTGCAACTTCCCCTGCCCAAAAATGGGATAGTTGCAAAAGGGCGCTGAAAAAGATCAATTCGGCAGCGCGGGTGCGTCTGGATTGTTCCAATTTGTAATTTTGAACTTTCCGAGATATTCGATCCGCAAGCATCGGAGTTATATCCACCATTGTAAAAAACGCCTGGTTGACTGGTTGCGAGTTCTCTCGTCGTCTTCATCGAGCAGTCACTTATAAAATAGTTTTGTAGCATGTGGTTCGCATATTCAACATTTTGAATATCAGTCTGCGATTGACAGCATGGGTCTAGACCGATCCGCGCCATGTTATCAAATAAATAATTGGAAACACTTGACATATAACATACCATTAGAAAATCTCTTTTAGAAATCCACCTTTTCCAAAGGTGGAGCCAAAAGCGTAGCGACTGTGTTTTGTTCTACCCAACCTTTTGAAAAGGTTGGTCCAAATCCCGTGTGGGGTAAAAACAGGTCAATCCCCACGGAGAACAAAATACAGTCGATACGCTTTTTGCTCCACTTTTCCTAAAAGTGGATTTCCTAAAAGTGGATTTCGAAAAGCGCTTTAGTATAAAGTATACCTATAATTATCCTTCTCGCGCTGCAGATTATCTTCACTCGACGATCCCTTAGCAGAGGGCATATTTCCATACAAGAATTTTGAAAACGCTCCCTGGTCATTGGCTACCCGTGTATTTGCAGTGCTAAAAAACACTCGATTCGACTGATCTAATTCGAACTTTTGCCATAAATCCCCGTAAAGTTGTTTATTTGTGTTCTTAATCCCCGGATTCATAGACTGTATCGACCTTTTCACATTTTTGGTAATATCTTCATCAATTGTTGGATTAAAAGATGGAGGAGCAGATTTTCGGTCAGGGTCGTCCATAATTTCTGTGAGCAAAACATTGCTAAAGGGATTTTTCTTGTTTCCTTCCTTGAAATCATCGCGAATAATTGTCTCTAAAGTAACCGGATTAACAATGGATTTGTCAAACATACCAGTGACTTCATTGCCCTGAACAGCGAACCCTTCCTTTTTTGTGATCTTCTGTTTCCTTGTATAAAACAAGACAACTATCATACCAATGGTTAAAACACCTGCAACCAAGATACGGGTATAACTGCTAAAAATGTATCCAATAAGGGTAATTATTGCGATTAGTCGGGTTAAAGCATTCAGTTTTTGCTCATAAACCATATTTGTTGTGGGCCAGAGTTCAGTTATTTGTTCGTTGTAAAATAAGATTGATGGGTTATTTATCCAAAACGGTGTTGTCATCTAATATACATATATCTTTAGAAAATCCACTCAACCTTTGGAAAAGGTTGATCCAAATCCATGGTGGGGGGAGTTTACCTCCATGTTCAAGCTAATAACTCAAAGGATCTAATGTGTGGATTTCTAAATGGTTTCGATTTGGCTCCACTCTCTTTTAGAAAAAGAGAACAAAACACAGTCGCTACGCTTTTGGCTCCACCTTTTCTAAAGGTGGATTTCTAAAGGTGGATTTCTAAAAGTGGATTTGGCTCCACCTTTTCTAAAGGTGGAAAAGGACTTAAACAAACTATGCGATGTAAAACGATGTATAATACTCAATATATGTGTTCATATATGGACGATGATGTTTTTGTAGAAACCGATGATGTAAATGATTCCGAAAAGCAATTCATTCGCGATTGTATCTATCGACAAGATTTGTTAAATATATTCGGGTTAGAAATCTTCGACGAGAGCGTTATCAACAAGAATATTGATAAAGTTTACAATAAAATCAAAACCAATCCGGACATTTTAAAATGCATGTCAACAATTGGACAGCAACTAGATGTGGAAAATAATACCAGTTTTATGATATTGTATTCATTTGACTACATGTATTTGACACACAAATGTGTATGCGAGTTGCTTAATATTGGCGAGATTTCTTCGAATTCCGTAAACCAGTTGTATTTGAAAATAGAAAACCAATCAAAATAAAATGTAGGTGTTATATAAAATGGCTTCTACGCGCAACAAGAACACGCCGGGTAATTATTGTTTAGAACAAAAGCAGTACACTCATTCGCGAACGTATACATTGTATCCAAATTCGCAATATGGAGAAGCATATGATACGAAATTGCCTGGGAATGGCTTGAACCCTGGTCAAATACCCGGAAACAAAATGTCCCAAAACGCACCGGATATTGAATCATTTTTGTTTGGCATAAACTCAACCAATTTAGTGAACCCGGCGCCAGCATTTGTGCCGGAATTAACAAGGCTTGGAACATCAAACATATTTAAAAAAGATGTTATTTACGTGCCAGAACCGTTAGTTGTTGAGAAGAACCAACGACCGTATCCAGTGCCCAAGTAAAACTTTAGATACGTATACAAATGAATGATGGAATGATTTTTATTATTTTTAATATAATTTAGTTGAAAATAATATAAAATATGTTTGCTTCTAATATAAATGAGTAACATAAACGCCAACAACATAAACAGTGAGAATATCACCGTTGTAAACTTGAGTGTTACCACAATTAATGGGAGACCATATACGGGTGGCAGTAATACTTGTGGGTATTACGTCGCCTGTCAGGAATGTGGATCTCAACCAAATACGGAAATATGTGAATGTGGGGCATCTTGCGATTTTGTCCCCGACGTCTGTGATTGTTATGTTCCTCCCTGTGGGGGGGGAGGAGGAGGAACCGGGTATACGGGACCGACAGGTCCTCAGGGAATAGACGGAATTGCGACGAATACGGGAGCGACTGGCCCCACGGGCGCGACAGGAGAAACCGGACCTCAAGGAATTGCTGGTATCGCGACAAGTACTGGGGCAACCGGCCCTACGGGAGACACAGGATCAACCGGAGATACAGGAGATACTGGACCTCAAGGAATCCCTGGTACATCAGTCAATACAGGAGCAACCGGCCCTACGGGCTCTACAGGTGACACGGGCCCTACAGGTATGACTGGTCCTACCGGATCCACAGGTATGACCGGTCCCACAGGATCAACCGGATCTACTGGTCGTACGGGTCCTACGGGAGACACAGGATCAACAGGTGCCGAAGGTATGACTGGCCGTATGGGTCCTACGGGATACACAGGATCAACCGGTTCTACTGGCCCTACGGGCCCCACAGGTCCTACTGGCCGTACGGGTTCTACAGGATCCACAGGTACCACTGGTCCCACAGGTCATACGGGCTCCACAGGACCCACGGGCCCCTCTGGGGCAACTGGAGACACAGGATCAACCGGAGACACAGGCCCTACTGGTGCCGAAGGTATGACAGGATCCACTGGAGATACAGGA
>Ga0247841_10005255_pt1 | contig 21183 bp, 14 predicted proteins | sample LaCruzMarch2015__2_FD_192410 | JGI IMG/M metagenome (GOLD analysis project Ga0247841, IMG submission 192410) | Freshwater microbial communities from meromictic Lake La Cruz, Castile-La Mancha, Spain - LaCruzMarch2015_18m | ecosystem: Environmental > Aquatic > Freshwater > Lake | place: Spain... | reverse complement strand
TTCAAGGTATGTTGGATAAGCTGAAAGAAATGGGGTCCAACCTCAAGGATGACGCGACCCGCCTGCGTAACAAGTCGTTCATGAACGCCTGCACGGCCGGCTGCGCGATCATCGCGAATGCCGATGGGGTCGTGAGCCCGGACGAAAAGCGCAAGATGATGGCCTTCATGAACAGTTCCGACGTCCTGTCGCTCTACGACTCCGGCGAGGTAATCAAGGGCTTCGAGGCCCACTGCGCCAAGTACGAGTTCGATCCCCAGATCGGCGAGGCCGAGGCGCTGCGGGTGGTCGCCGGCATCAAGTCGAAGCCCGCCGAGGCCCGCCTGCTGGTGCGTGCCTGCTGCGTGATCGCCGCGGCCGACGGCAATTTCGACGAGGACGAGCGTGGTGCCGTGACGCGGATTTGCCACGAACTCGGGCTGGAGCCGAGCGAGTTTCTGCCGACCAAGTAGGACATCGGGGGCCTGGGGGACCTGCCCCCGCCGCCCCCGCAGATCAACGTCGCCGGTGTCTGACCCGATGAGCGAGCGCCGACTACCCGTCTACATCCTGGTCGATACCTCGGGGTCGATGCGCGGGGAGCCGATCCACGCCCTCAATGTCGGGCTCAAGGCCATGGAACAGGCACTGCGACGGGACCCCTTCGCACTGGACACGGTCTATCTGTCGCTTATCACCTTCGATCTGCAGGCGCGCGAGGTCTTCCCTTTGACGCCGCTCGATGCGGTGCGCATCCCCGAGATCGAGGTCCCGGGTTCGGGCGCCACCTTTCTCGGCGCCGCCCTGAATCTGTTGATCCAGCGGGTCGACCGGGACCTGCGCCGCGGCAGCGAAACCCAGCACGGGGACTGGCGCCCCATGGTCTTTGTGATGACCGACGGCGCGCCCTCGGATACCCAGGCCTACAAGGAGGCCACGGCGGCGGTCAAACAGCGCAACTTTGCCCGCATCGTGGCCTGCGCGGCGGGACCCAAGGCGCGGGTCGATGTCCTGCGCGAACTCACCGACACGGTGGTATCGCTCGACACGCTGGACGGGTCGCTGTTCGCCCAGTTCTTTCAATGGGTGTCCGGCAGCATCGCGGCCGGCGGGCGCAGCGGACGCACCGCGGGCGACACCCTGCCGCCGCTGCCGAGCGAGTTGCGCATCGCGATCTAGGGACAACATCATGCGGCGTCTCCCCGTCTTCCTGGTACTCGATGTGTCCGAATCCATGGCCGGCGACAACCTGTTCCGCCTGGAAGAGGGCATCGGCACCATCGTCTCCACCTTGCGCACCAACCCCCAGGCCCTGGACACCGTCTGGCTCTCGGTCATCGCGTTTGCCGGTATCGCCGAGACCCTGGTCGACCTCCAGGACCTGGCCGCATTTCGCGCCCCGGTCCTGCCGATGGGCGGCGGCACCTGCCTGGGGGTGGCACTCGACCACGTCATGAACGAGATCGATCGCCAGGTGGCGACACCCGGCCGCGACCGCAAGGGCGACTGGCGCCCCATCGTCTATCTCTTCACCGACGGCAAGCCGACCGATCAGGTCGCCGCGGCACGGGCGCGCTGGCATGACCACTATGCGGCGCGCGCAGACCTGGTCGCCGTCGCGATCGGACGCTATGCGGATCAGGCGACCCTGCGCTCCCTGACCGAGCACGTCCTGCTCTTCGACGATACCGCCCCCGGGGGCTTCGAGGTCTTCGTGCGCTGGCTGACCGAATCGGTGTCGGTGCAGAGCCAAAGGATCGGAGAGCCCGGCAGCGGGCGCCTGTCTCTGGCGAAGGTGGACCCGAACGTGATGCAGCCCCTCAGCACGGCGGGTGCCTTGGTGCCCGGTAACGACCAGGATTGCGTGGTACTCGTGGGGCGCTGCCAGGGCACCGCCCGCCCCTATCTGCTCAAATACGACCGCGAGACCCTGCCGATCGCGACCGATGCCTTTTCGATCGACCTCAGCGGCTACCGGATCGCCGGGTGTTATCCGCTGACCGAGGACTATTTCCGCTGGAGCGGAGCGGGCGGTGCGGGGGGCCGTGCCAATACCGCCGATCTCATGGGCGGGGCCGCGTGCCCCCATTGCGGCAACCCGATCACGGTGGCACTGTGCGGCTGCGGCCAGTTGATGTGCCTGCGCGGACCGGGCGAGGCGACCTGTCCCTGGTGTCGCGAGGATCTGCGGTTCGCGCCCAGTGCCGACCAGGGCTTCGACGTCGAGCGCCGCCAGGGCTAGCCCATGGACCTGGAGACCCGCACCGCCCTGTCCTTGAATCTGCTCGACTGGCTCCGCGGGCAGGTCGCGGATCAGACCCGCTGGCCGACCGGCCCGGTCTACGATCAGGCGGTGGCGGCCGCCGGGGGACTGATCGACCTGGTCACCCCGCCATCCTCATGCCCGGCCGACACCGACGCGGTCGCCGGCCAGGCTGCGCCGTCAGTCGCTACAGCGCCGGCCATGGCGTACCCGATCGGCAGATCGGCGCCGCTCGACCCCGATCAACACCCCGGGAACATCCCCGACACCCTGCTGCCGAGGAGCGCGCCGGTCCAACCCCAGATCATCGCCGAGATCGAATCCAACGCCCGCGTGGGCGAGCCCTTCCAGGCGCGCCTGCAGGTGCGCTCGAGCGACGGGCGCCCGATGCAGGTCCTCGCGTGCGAGGTCCCGGAGGCCCTCGGGCTCACCTATGCGGCGGGACTCTTGACCGGGATCGCGCAGCAGCCCGGCGAGCATCGGCTGGCGGTGACCTGTCAAGACCCGGATGATCCCGGCGCGCCGACCTGCCGGGCGGTCGCGCTCCTGGTCGTGAATGCCGACCCGCGCGCCCTGTGGAAGGACCTGGCGTCGGACCGGGACGCAACGGGATGGAAGCCGGATACCGCTGCGGTCCAGTTGCCCGGCGCCCATGATCGGCAACTTCTGCTGGCCAGTCGCAGAGGACGCTCGCACGCCCATATCGGGGCCACGCGCGACGACGATTATGCCTGGTGTGTCACCGCGGCCGACGGGTGGAACCTGATTGCGGTTGCCGACGGTGCGGGGAGCGCCAGGCACTCACGCATCGGGTCGCGTATCGCCGCCGCAACGGCCGTCGAGGTCGCCCGCCAACGGCTGCTCGATGACCAGCCGGGGCCGCGGCTTCAGGACCTGGCCACAGCGAACGCCGACCCCGGGCAGGCCCGGATCGCCGCCTACAACACCTTGGGTGCCGCCGCCTTCGAGGCGACCAAGGCCATCGAGGCCAAGGCGCAGGCCCAGGGGGGCGAGCCGCGTGATTATGCGACCACCCTGTTGCTCGCCGCCCACACCCATACGCCCGCCGGCGACCTGGTGGCGACCTATTGGGTCGGTGACGGCGCCATTGCACTCTACAGCACCGGGCACGGGGTCGAATTGCTGGGGATGCCGGAAGGCGGGGACTATGCCGGTCAGACCCGGTTCCTGGACCGCTCGGTGTTCGCCGACGGGGACCAGATCATGCGGCGTCTGAACGTCCGGCTGGTCAAGGAGTTCACCGCCCTGCTGTTGATGACCGACGGGGTGAGCGACCCGTGGTTCCCGTCGGATGCAACCCTGCGCGAATCCACGGCCTGGGCCGCCCTGTGGGGCGAGCTCGCGCCGCTGCTCGCCGCCCCCGACGCGGATGCGCGCACACTCGACTGGCTCACCTTCTGGAGCCGCGGCAACCACGACGACCGCACCCTTGCGGTGCTTTGGTAGGCACCAGGAGCCAGGCCATGGCACGGATCATTACGCTTAAGACCCGGCACGGCGAGTCGGTCGCCTTCGACGACACGATCATCGGGTCAGGGGCCATGAAGGACGTCTATTTCGCCCCTGACCGCTCCTATGTGATCGGGTTCTTTCGCGAGCACCAGAGCCCCGCCGCCCGCGAGCGTCTACGGGTCATCTGCGAAGATTATCGCGAGGGCATCTTCAACCAGATCGGCGGCGCCTACTGGCGGGATCTCTTCTGCTGGCCAACCGGTGTCGTCGAGTGCGAGGGGCGCGTCGGGGTCGTGGTCCCCGCCTATGCGCCGCACTTCTTCTTCACGCACGGCTCCGCCAACAACGACATGCTCGGCATCAAGGGCCGGGAGAAGGAAGGCAAGTGGTTCGCGAGCGCAAACAATCAGGCGCGCTTCCTGGACCCACGCGAGCGTGGCCATTGGCTCAACTACCTGCGCATCTGCGTTTGCATCGCCCGGGCGGTGCGGCGCCTGCACGCCGCCGGCCTGGCCCATAGCGATCTTTCCTATAAGAATGTACTGGTCGACCCCTGCAGCGGCAACGCCTGTATCATTGATCTCGACGGGCTGGTGGTCCCCGGCAAGTATCCGCCGGAGGTCGTCGGCACCCCCGATTTCATCGCGCCGGAGGTCGTCATGACGGCGCACCTGCCCCGTGACAGCGCGGATCGCCGGCTGCCCTGCATCGCAACGGATCGGCACGCCCTGGCGGTCCTGATCTATATGTACCTGCTCTACCGCCATCCGCTGCGCGGCGGCAAGGTCCATGACCCCGACCCGATCCGCGACGAAACCCTGTCGATGGGCGAGCGGGCGCTGTTCGTCGAACACGCCAAGGATCTGAGCAATCGCATCCGGGTCGCCGACGCGCGTCCGACTGAACTGCCGTGGGTCGATACCGAGCGCATGCCATACACGCTGACCGGCCCCTATCTGACACCGCTCTTGGAGCGCGCCTTCACCGCCGGCCTGCACGACCCCGGCAGCCGCCCCAGCGCCGAGGATTGGGAGTTCGCGTTGGTGCGCACCGCCGACTTGATCCAGCCGTGCGCCAATCGCGATTGCCCCCAGGGGTGGTTCGTCTTCGACAACCGGCTGGCCCCGCGTTGCCCGTTCTGCGGCACCCCCTACCCCGGGCAGATCCCGGTCCTGAATTTCTATTCGAGCCGACAGGGCGACAGCTTCCGCCCGGATGACCAGCGGTTGCTGGTGTATACCAATCAGTCGCTGTTCGAGTGGCATGTCAATCGTCATGTGGCCCCCAACGAACGGCTGACCGAGGCACAGAAGACGCGGGTCGGCTACTTCGTGTTCCACCACGGGGCCTGGTGGTTCGTCAACGAGCGGCTGACCCATTGCCGCGATCTCAGCGCCGGGCGCGAGATCGCGGTGGGCGAGCGCGTGGCCCTGCGCGATGGACTGCAGTTGCTCCTGTCACGGGAGTCGGGCGGACGCCTGGCGCTTGTGCAACTGGCCGGGACGGGCTAGCGGTCGGCGCGACCGCAGCGGCCTTCATCATCAACCAACACAGAGGTGACCCCAATGGAGCTTCAATCCGGCCAGAACGCGCCCGTCGGCACGGGCGCGTTGCGTCTGGCCCTGACCTGTGACCCGCCCAACCAGGCCGCGAGCCTGGATGTCAGCGCCTTTCTGCTCGATGCCGCGGGCCGGGTGTCGGGGGACGGCGGCTTCGTCTTCTACGGCAGCCCGAGCGATCCCGCCGGTGCCGTGCGGCTCGATCCGGTCGCCGCCAGCTTCCAGATCGACCCCGGCCGACTGCCGGGCGGGATCGAGCGGGTCGTGGTCGCGTTGAGCATCGATCAGGGCGTGGCCGGGCTGCACGCCTTCGCGCAGTTTCGGGCGCTGCGACTGACGCTGACGGGTCAGGGGGTCGACCTGCAGTTCCCGGTCGCGACCGGGGGCATGGCCGAGAGCGCGCTGATCATGGGGGAACTGTATCTGCGCAACGGTGCCTGGAAACTGCGTGCCTTGGGTCAGGGGTCCGCCGGCGGACTGGCCCCGCTCGCCCGCAACTATGGCGTCGATGTGAGCGAGGCGGCACCGCCGCCCGCACCACCACCGGCGGCGCGTCCGCCCGCCGCGGCGCCCCCGGCCGCGGCCGCCGCGCCCTCGCGCATCAACCTGAAGAAGCGTGAGCCGATCTCACTGGAGAAACCCGCCAAGGGGTTTGGGCAGATCGATGTCAACCTCAACTGGACCCGCGGTCAGGTCAAGCGCGGGTTCTTCGGGGGCAGCAGCGGCGGAATCGACCTGGACCTGGGGTGCATGGTCGAGCAGGCCAATGGCGACAAGGACGTGATTCAGGCCCTTGGCAAGCGCTTCGGTCGCCTCGACGCGGCACCCTTTGCCAAGCTGCTCGGGGACGACCGCACCGGCGAGTCCGACTCCGGCGAGACCCTGTTGATCAACGGCGAGCGGTGGTCCGATCTCAAACGCGTCCTCATCTACGCCTACATCTACGAGGGCGCCCCGAACTGGGCCGCCGCCAACGCGGTCGTGACGCTCAAGGCACCCGGGTCGCCCGAGCTGGTGGTCGCACTCGATGAGCACGCGACCGGCAAGGGCATGTGCGCGATTGCGCTGCTCGAGAACGATGGCGGACGGATCCGCGTGACCAAACTGGTGGAGTACTTTGCCGGACACCAGCAGGTCGACGAGGCCTACCGCTTCGGCTTCCAGTGGAAGGCCGGCAGCAAGTAGGCCGGTAGGGCAAACAGGCTGAACCAAACCGGCGCGTCGGCGTCGAACATTCTTCATTCGCGTTAGAGGAGCAACCGATCATGGCCGTTTCACTGCAAAAGGGTGGGCGGGTCTCGCTGGACAAGGCCGCGCCCGGGCTCAAGAATGTCCATGTGGGGCTGGGCTGGGACCCGCGCGCGACCGACGGTGCCGAGTTCGACCTGGACGCCTCGGCCTTCCTGGTCGCCGCCTCCGGCAAGGTCCGCGGTGACACCGATTTCATCTTCTATAACCAATTGAAGTCCCCCTGCGGCTCGGTCGAGCATACCGGCGACAACCGCTCCGGGGCCGGCGACGGTGATGACGAGGTGGTCTATGTCTACCTCGACCGGGTGCCCGCGGACGTCGCGAAGATCGTCTTCACCGTCACCATCCATGAGGCGGACACCCGCAAGCAGAACTTCGGTCAGGTGGGCAACGCCTATATCCGGCTCGTCAACAAGGACACCGGCGCCGAGGTCGTGCGCTTCGATCTCGGGGAGGAATACTCGACCGAGACCGCGATGGTGTTCGCCGAACTCTATCGCAACGGCGCCGAATGGAAGTTCAATGCCATCGGCCAGGGCTATGCCGGCGGTCTGGCGCCCATGGCACGGCAGTACGGCGTCACGGTCTGACGGCCCAGGCCGCGGACCCGCGGCTGCACTGCCGACGCCCTTTTTCCGGCCCGACCGATCCCGGCCGGGCCATTCAACCTATAATCCACAGATGAACACAGATGAACACAGATTTTCTCTAAATTGTCATGTGCTTATCGCTATTGTCACAATCACCGGCAAGGTGAGTCCGCGGCGAAACGCAAGTCAATGAATAATCTGTGGTCATCTGTGTTCATCTGTGGATGACTGCTCTTTCGAGTTTCAATCAACCACGACCGCACCGCGGTCGAACCAATGGAGATCGCACACATGCCAGTCAATCTGACCAAGGGCGGCAACGTTTCACTGACCAAAGAGGCCCCGGGGATCAGCAAGATCCGCTTCGGTCTGGGCTGGGACGCCCGCAGCACCGACGGCGCCGACTTCGACCTGGACGCGGTCGCGGCGGTCGTCGGCGAGAGCGGCAAGGTCCTCTCCCAGCCCTACTTTGTCTTCTTCAACAACCTGGAGACACCGGAGAAGGCCGTGATCCACCGCGGCGACAACCGCAGCGGTGCCGGCGAGGGGGACGACGAGGTGATCGAGGTCGATCTCGTCAAACTGCCGGCCGAGGCGGCCAAGATCGTCTTTGCCGCCACCATCTACGATGCCGATACCCGCAAGCAGAACTTCGGCCAGGTGGCCAACGCCTACATCCGCGCGGTGGACGAGGCGAGCGGTGCCGAGCTGATGCGCTTCGATCTGAGCGAGGACTTCTCCACCGAGACCGCGCTGGTCTTCGGCGAACTCTACCGTCGTGAGGCCGAGTGGAAGTTCAAGGCCGTAGGGGCCGGCTACGCGGACGGTCTGGCCGGTCTCGCACGGGACTACGGCGTCTAGTACCGCCTCATACGGTTCAGCGGCGACGGGGCGCCACCCAGGCGCCCCGCCATACGCGACACCCTACCCTACGATGCTTGTCTACCCGACGATGCCGCGTGGTCGGAGCCGCAACCCAATGCCATTAAGTTAAACCATTCCGGCTCCCACGCTCCTGCGTGGGAGCAAGTGCGGGCGCTCCGCGTCCAGCGCCAAGACCGGACGCGGAGCGCCCGCCCGGCATTCCCACGCGGAGCGTGGGAACGAGAAGCCGCGCCGTCGGCGCTCAACTTGATGGCATTGAGCCCCAACCAAGGCCCACGGCAGGCGTCGCCCTCCCCCGCGAGGTCGTCCAGGAACCGACAGGTCTAAAGAAACACTCAGGATGGTCTAATGAAAGATTTTCGTATCTCCTTCGTCGTCACCCTTGCCTGCCTCGCGCTGGCCGGCTACTGGGGCGTCCAGTCCGGACAAGGCATCCTCGCCGCCATCCTCCTCACCGCCATCCTCGGCGTCATGGAAGTCAGCCTGTCCTTCGATAACGCGGTGGTGAATGCCGGCGTGCTGAAGGACATGGAAGAAAAGTGGCAACAGATCTTTCTTACCGTCGGCATACTCATTGCCGTGTTCGGGATGCGGCTCCTGTTTCCGCTCCTGATCGTGACCATCGCCACCGGACTCGGTGTGATCGATGTCGCCGCGATGGCCCTCAACAGCCCCGACGAATATGCCCGCCACCTGCAGGAGAGCCATGTCGGCATCGCCGCCTTCGGCGGCATGTTCCTGATGCTGGTCTTCCTCTCCTTCATCTTCGACGAGAGCCGGGAACTGCACTGGCTCGGCTGGGTGGAAGAGCGCCTGTCCCGGCTCGGCAAGCTCGACGCCGTGGCGGTGATGACGGCACTGCTGATGCTCTTCGTCCTGCAATACCTCCTCCCCCTCGATACCTCGACGCGTCTGACCATGCTGGTGGCCGGCGTCGGCGGCGTCATCCTCTTTATCGCCGTCAGCAGCATCGACGGCCTCTTTGAAAGCGACGAGGCCGGCGACGCCGCCGTGGCGGTCGCCAAGCGCAACGGCGTGGCCGGCTTCCTCTATCTCGAGGTCCTCGACGCCTCCTTCTCCTTCGACGGGGTCATCGGTGCCTTCGCCATCACCCGCGATGTCGTCGTCATCATGCTCGGCTTGGCCATCGGCGCCATGTTCGTGCGCTCACTCACCGTACACCTGGTGCGCAAAGGCACCCTGGATGAATACGTCTTCCTCGAGCACGGCGCCCACTATGCCATCGGCGCACTCGCCGCCATCATGCTCGCAGGGATCGTCTACGAGGTCTCCGAGGTGATCACGGGCCTGATCGGCGTCGGCTTCATCCTGCTCGCCCTGGTCTCCTCCATCCGCTATCGGGCCAAGGCGAACGCCGCCGGGGGCTGACCCAAACCAATCCCCAAGCGAAAAGCCGCGATGAACTGCGAGCGATAGAGCAGCATTTGAGGACGGAGAACGCCAATGCGGTGACGCCAGACAGCTTATAGCCTGATGGTTGCGACTACAGAAAGCCGGGCGCTGGATGTGAGCGGTCCCTGGTGCGCGATTGTTGTGCCTTAGAAAAATCGTGTGTGACAAGGGGCGAAGCGACGTTGAGATGCAAATATTGCGGCGAGTCGTTAGGTTGGGCGATTGGGTACTGTCCGTTTTGCGGCAAGCCTGAACCAATCATTGTCGTTAAAGAGCGGATTGCGCCCCTTGCGCTGGATACGACATCAAGGGCAGTTACATTGACAAAGGGAAAGATTATGCCGCTCTCCACAGCGGCTAGTCTAAGTGGCGTTTCGAGCGGCGATGAATCGCCGTTGACCTACCAGTCTCGGCCGGCAGCCACTCTGCCGTCCAGTCGCGAGCGGTCGCTCAACCCGCCCGGATCGGACGCTCGCCCAAGTAAGCGAGTGTGGGTCGGCAGTTTCGCTCTAGCTAGCACGTTGCTTTTCGCTGGCGCGGCTTGGCGCTACTTTTACAGCTCCGATCAGGAATCGGTGGGGAAATCCCTGCCGACCGCTGGAGTCCCGGTCAGTGCATTGCCAACCTACCCCCAGCCATCTCACGGCAGCGCCTCGCCAGCGGTCGTCGCGGCTGCACAAGAGATCCCATCCCCCACCTCGCGATCTGAGTCCGAGGCCGATTCTGCCAATCCGGCGGGGGCAGCCAGCGCGATCCTTGGTGTTCCGAACGGGGGGTCACAGGCACAAACCGAGACCGTTGCGAGTGTACCTAGTCATGCGGTGTCCCGAATTGGCGAAACAGAGGTAGCCGCCGCTGGGTCGACCGGCGCGCCAGCGCAGAACGAGGAGCGGGGCAAGGTTGAAGGTGACCGCCAACTGCAACGCTCTCGTGAGTCTTCGCTGCCCGAAGCGGCAGACAAGCCGGTGTCTCACAAGCAACCAGAAGCTGATGAACAACGATTCCCGTCAGCCAATAAACCTGAGACACCAAATGCCAATCGCTCAAGTATAGCGAACCAAGCGAAGGCAACTCAAATAGTGAACGCCCCCCAAGATGGATTTTTGGCGCTGCGTAGCGAGCCTGATATTAAGAGGGGCTTTCGCGTAGATAAGATACCTCATGGAGCGACATTGCAGATCGACCGCTGCCAGGCGCAGACGAAAAGATTGGGGAAAACAAATGGGCGCTGGTGTCAAACCACCTATCTCGGCCAGGACGGTTGGGTGTTTGACGGATTTTTAGTCTCCACCCCATCCATGCAAGCGCGAAGCGAGTTAGTGACAGAGCCCACCACGCAGGTACTTAGTTCAAGAGGTGCCGGCTCAGGCGCAAGCGGTTATCCGGGAATCTTCCGAAGTATCTCAACCCCGAGTTTCAGTTGCGCCGGTAGACTCACGCCCGTCGAATTCACCATTTGCGCCGATCCCGCCTTGGCGCGTGCCGACGGGATCATGGGTGCTCTCTACCATGACCTCAGAGCTAAGCTCGGACCTACTGGCGCAGATGCACTACGCAGTGCTCAACGCGCCTGGATTAAGCGCCGAGACCGCCTCTGCCCAACGACCGCCGCGGATCGGTACTCGGCGCAAGCGCGCATCTACACCGTAGCGTGCCTCCAGCGCCTCGTAGACGAGCGTATTGCGCAATTGCAGGCCGACCAACAGTAAATTTTCTCGTTCTTCACTCGCGACACCGCTCCAGCGGACTCACGCCTGTATCAGTCGCTCTGCCCCGTGACCGCTGGCAGGCAAAGCGATGATTAGAGCCGGCAAGGCCGCCAGGCCGGTCGCGCGCCGACTGAGATCTGGCACCAGGCGCCACAAAGTTTTTTGGATTCATATCAGACGCATACCGCAATGGCATCCGATTGGCAACGATGGGACGAAAGCGTCGTCAATTCCAGTATCGACTTCGTGACCGGCGTCGACCACGCTTTCTTCTGGTGACACCGCCCCAGCGGTGTCACGCATGTGGCGGGCGCTCTGCGCCGGGAGCGCTCGGGAGGGCCCGCGGCGGTTGGCGTCGCGCGCCGCATCCCCCTCCCCGCTTGCCGCGGCAGGCGCGCCCGCCCGTCTGTTGCTCCCGCGCTACATGTGAGGTCCTCGAACCCAGGGTGGCGACTCAGCCGGCAACCGGCGTCTGCGACGCCGTTTGCAAAGGCCCCTGAGCGCGCTTGACGAAATCCCGTCCACCGAATACTTTAACTATCTCGGCTCAGTGCCTTTTCCCTTCCAGGCCCCCGCGGGACCGGCGTCGGCGCTGAAGACCTGGGTCCGGGCGATTCCGCCACACCATCTAGAGTGAACGTTGAGAAATGGACACATGGGACCTTGACTACCCTGATGGCCACAGCGAAACCTGGACCAAAGACCCAGGCACCGGCGCATTCATGCTGTCCCGGTACAATGGCTTAGGGCCGACACAGGACCAGTACAGCACGCCCGAGACGGCCGAACTCGTCGGCGCGCGTCTGTGCCGGGAGGCAAACGCCACCGTCCTCTACCCCGGGATGTTCCGTTACTCCCCGGTCACGGGCGCGCCCCTGCCCGAGCCCACGCGGGCGCACCAGGAAAGCTGGTTGCCCCCCTTCGGCGGCGGACAGCCGCCGGACTTCATGGGGATGCCTGGGCTGCGCCAAACCCACGTCGATCTGGCCTTGCCCAAGACCCTGAGGTCCCAGCAGGACCCGAGTGTTTCGCTCCCTTTGCCGCCGCCGGGCGACTACCATTTTCTCGTCGGCAACCTGTCCTCCTGTCGTCCTTCATTGTTGGCCATCGAGCCGCGGCGAGGACTCTTGTATGTCTTCCGCGACCCGCAGCAGCAGTGGGTGGAGCTGCGAGCCAAGCATCAATTATTGCCCGAGTCCTCCCTGAAGACCGGCCACTGGGGCCTGGCCTGCCCGGACCCCGGCAAGCAGGCGTTTTTTCTCCCCACCGATCATGGACTGGCGGCGCTCGACCTCGACATCCTCGACTTCACCTATGACCTGCGCCTGTACCCGGGGCGCTGCGTCGGTCCCCCGGTGTGTTTCCAAGGCAAGAACGTATTTGTCCCGATCACACTAAGCGAGGAAAAGGGTGGGCTGCTGCGCATCGATACCGCAAACCCCTCCCGCGTCGAGCAACTGGAGCTGCCGCGCGAATCGCTCGCTGAGCCATTCACTACCGCGCTGGTTGATCGCCGCCAGGTGATCTGGCTCAGCCGTCTTGGTCAACTGATACTCAAGTTCGCCGATATCACCGGCAAGCCGACCATGTCTTTTCTGCCTTGGCCCGCGGGATTCCAGCCCTGTTTCCAGTTCGGCAGCCCCTATCGCGCCCGCGACGGCGTCTTGTGGCAGCTCGGTTTTGATCAGCAACAGGGGCGTTATCTCTACATGACCCTGGCGAGCGCTCAACCCGAGCGCCAGGAGACCGCCAGCCCCCGCTTCGGTTCGGGCACGATCAACTTTGCGCTCGAAACGCAACTGCGCAGCCATCCATGGCTCGATCCTGAGAATGTCGCAGACCCCGGGTCCCGTCATATTGTGGCGCCGCTCCTGGAGTCCCCCAACAAGTCGGCATTCTGCGTTCGCATCCCTTGGAACCAGGGGGCGGAAAGCCTTTTCAACAGCAACGCGAAACATGCCGCCGAGTTTGCGCTCATCATGCAGGATGCAGACGTGAGCTTTTTCATGAGAAAGCTGACGCACCCCTGGCGGATGCGCGCCTTCGTTTATCATCGGCATCTTTACCTTTATCATCCGGATTTCGATCAATCGATTCCCGGCTGGGAGATCCTGTCTTGCTGACGGCAAAGCAAAAGGCCAAGACCCTGCCCCTGGGCCTGCTGCTCCTGTTGGCTATGCTCGGCTCGCAGGCCCCGGCCGCAGCGCCGATGCAGCAGGCCTTTCTTATTCAGAATTCGGGATGGATGGAGCCTTTCTATACCGATCCGACATCCCAGTTCAAGCCCCTGGTGCTGGCCGTCTTTCATGCCGTGACCAGTCCGGACGAGAAGGTCTTTGTGTCGGTATTCAACCAATCGTTCGGCGACCACAAATCACCGGAGCTGATCTTTTCCAGCGGCGCTGCCGGACCGCCCCTGGAGGATGTCATCGCTGGCGTCACAGTCGCAAAGAAGCCGAAATCCGGCGCCTTGACCGATACCGATTTTCAGGAGGCAGTGACCAAGACCATCGTTGAGCAATTCCTGGGCCAGCCGGGCATTATATGGATTCTCACCAACAACAGGAACAGCCCGCACAATGATCCTGAGACGCTCGCGCGCAATCGCGAGTTTTACGAATTGGTGCATAATGAGCCGACGATCGCCAGGACCGTCGTGTTCCCATTGGGGATGGCAGTCAAGGGGCGGGTCTATCAGGCCGGCGGGCTCATGGTCTATGCGCTGGCCTATGGGCAGGAGGCCGACGCGGCCCTGCGCCACTTGATTCAGAGCGGCCGGACGGCCAAGGTCTTTACCGAGCAACCGGCGCGGCTCAAGCCGTTGGACCGGGACTCGGTCCGCCTGCTGCCGCGGGAAATCAGGAACGAACCCGGAATCACTGTCGGGCTGGCCGCAGATCAGGCAACGGTGCTCCTGGACGTGGTTGCCTCCCGCGAACAACCCCGCGTCGAGATCCTCGCTTCGCTGGAAAACCTGTTTTATCCGTATATTATCGAAGCGGCAGACATCGCGGCACGATTTACGGTCGGGTCCTGGCAGGGCCCGTTGTCCGTCGACCCGCCCGCCGTCAGCCGGCTGCAACCCGGCGCGCAAGAGGTGGTCAGGGTCTCGCTGCCCATTCCGCTGGCGCAGATACCCTCTATTTGGTCAGCCAAGGCCATGAGTTCCTTGGGAAAGCGCATCCAGATGGAGGGTATGGTCGAGATCACGCTCAACAATCAACGCCTCGCGTTATCTGATACGTTTCGGCAAGACCTGAACGCACTCTTTCCCGGCGATCCGATCTCCGAGGTATTCGTGCCGCCTCAAGACACCCTCGCATCGCGGGTCAGCATTCCCTTGCTGATTCGCATCAACTATCCGCTTTACCCCCTGATCATCATCGGGGCCGCCCTGCTCCTGGGCCTGGGGCTGATCCTGTTCGCGCTGGGCTTCTTCACCAGGCCGCGAGACTATCACATCCGGGTCGACGGCCAGGTACAGACCTGCCGGCTCAAGCCGCTCCAGGGACAGCAATTGTATTGCGCCGGGGGAGACCTCGTTGCCAGGGTCCGGCGTGGCCTCACCGGTGTCGAGATTCTCGACCCCAAGGAAGGGCACCGTGTTGAAGTGACCCAATAAGGATCGCGCCTTGATCATAGGCACGCTCGCGGGCGATCGGTCCGCACAGCGGACCCTACGGGGGCGGGACCGTAGGGTCCGCTGTGCGGACCAGTGACCTTGCGGTTGGCACCTTGGCCGGGACAATGATCGAGGCCCCAAGGCCCACCCATCTACCTGACGAGCGGGAGCTTCCCGGAACCCCGAGCTAAGGCTTTATACTAGGTGCCCTGACGTGCAAGACGGATCGCGCGGCTTCCTGACTTTCCGGAATTCTCGCTGCCGTCTCTTTATCCATAAGGGGAACGACCATGGCGGAAAAATCAACGACAACTGAAGGCGGCGCCGGCCATCAAGGGCAGGCCGCGAAACCGGCAACGGCGGCGGCCAGACCGGACTCGAAGGGCTTCAAACTGCCCGATCCCAACACCCAGCCGCCGGCCCTATCGGCTGCAACGACAACGGCCCTGCCGGGGGCCAGCCAGGCGGCGCCCACCGCCGCGACCCTGACCACGGTCCCCGCGATCAATCCAGCCGGTGGGGTCAAGGCCGATACCGGGCCGCGCGATCTGGCGATCGGCGGCGGTGTTTGGCTGGTGCTGGTCATTGCCTTTTTCTTTGCCAAGACCGGTTATGCCAATATGCTGGTAGGCAAGCGGGTCGCACCGCGCTCGGCCAATGCCTCGGGTTGGTGGCTGTTCATACTGCTGACGAGCCTCGCGACCGGCGGCGTCCTGGCGGTCGTCGATCAGGAGCGCTTTCTGGCGCCGATCTACATCGCGGGCTTCGTCGGCGTCGCCTTGTTGGCCTTGATCTTGATGCTGATGACCGGACGCCGGTAAGAACTTGAGCCTAGCAAGAGCATTCATCCACAGATGAACACAGATTATCACAGATGATTCATTGAGTTACGCTTGGCCGGGGGACCGCCTCGCCGGTGATCGCGACAATAGCGGTAAGCGCATAGCAATTCAAAGAAAATCTGTGTTCATCTGTGTCCATCTGTGGATTTTTGGTTGAGCGAAACATCCCGACGAATTGGAGGGCGAGCATGGCAGAGCAAGAGAATGTGGCGCGCGCCAGACGGGCGGAGCAAATCGTCAAGCTGCGCCCGACGCTGTATATCGGGGTGGGCGGGACGGGCATGGAGGTCATCTTGCGGGTGCGCCGCCGGATCCTCACCGCGGTCTGGGGTCCACCACAGCATCCGATGCGCATTTCGACCCTGGCGGAATTTCCGGTCGCCCAATTCATCCATTTCGATCTCGACCACGGCGCCTTGGTCGAGTCGGGCAAGTCGCAGCGGACCGATCCACTCGCCGACGCCGTCAAGCTGTCCGACGAGGACCGACTGGTGGAGGCGTTCGAGATCGAGCGCTACAGTCGCAGCGATGACGACTTGGCGAAGTATCCCTATATCGAGAATTGGTCCCCGCTCACGCCCAAGAAGATCCGTGAGATGGGCATCGATCCCGCCAAGGGCGCCGGTCAGATTCGCGCCATTGCGCGACTCTATTTCTTCGATAAGTATTCAAAGATAAAGGACAAGATCCGCACCAAGCTGGTGTGGCTGAAGAGCGGTCTGTCCAACGACGCGCAACTCAAGGCCCTGGGGCTCGATCTGGACCAGAGCAAGTTCCGCATCATCGTCATCGGGTCGGTGGCCGGGGGCACCGGCGCGGGCTCCTTTCTGGATATGGGCTGGCTGGCCAAATGGATTGCCAGAGACACCGTGAGCGCGGCGGATGTCGAAATGATGGTGTTCCTGCCGACCGGCTATCAAAGCGCCAACAAGGAGCGGACGGAGGCCAATGGCTATGCCTCGTTCATGGAACTGGAGACCTGTATGCGGGGCGGTTCGCGTTTCGTCACGCGCTGGGATGCCTATGACCGCCCGGAGCTGAGCGTCAAGCCCTACGACGAGGTGTATCTGATCGACTCGGGCAATCTCGCGCAACTGCATACCAGCAACCAGAAAGACATTTATGACATGGTGGCGGACGCGCTGTTCGAGGATTTCGCCTCGATCGATTTCGCCAACAAGAAGCGCTCCGTTGCCGTCAATCAGCGCCAGCACAAGATCCTTCCCTTTACCCCGCCCGTACCCGGCGGCCGTTACGGCGACATGCGGCTGTCTTATTTCCAGGGTTATTCCGCCTTTGGGCAGTCGGTATTGGATACCCAGCGCGGCGTCCGGCGCGACATGCGCGCCTACCACTGGACGGCGGAGATGCTAAAGGCCTTTTTCGGCGTCGCCATGGCGGACCTGGGCGCGCGGCGGGCGACCGACAAGCAACGCGACGATTTCATGGCGCAGTATATTCAACTGGTGCCGCGGGCGTTCACCGATTTTCCCGAGATCAGCGACCCCCGTGCTAAGCTCAACCGGGGGGAATTTACCGATTATCAGATGACCGAAACCCTGCTGACCGATCGGCAGGGGTCATTGATCGATGGGATGCTGCAGAAGGTCGCCGCAAGTATCGAGCGGATCGCCTCCGCCAACAAGAAGGATGACTGGGGCCCGTGCATCAGGGAGGCAGTGAAGCAACTGGAACATGACGTGGTTCGCGACCAGGACTCGACCGCGGATACCACGGAGGATCGCGTCACCCATGATGCGGCGCAGTTGTTCAAGGAAACGACGCAGAGGATTCGCGACCAGCTCTATGTCTATCTCGACAACAAAGACTATGGCGGGCTGGAATACGTGCTGTCGTTGGTCGAGCAGATCAAGGATCGCCTGGAGAATCCCGGCACCGGCCTGATCGCGGCCTTGGCCGACAATGCCCGGCGCTATGGTGAGCTGCGCGACGTGGTCCGCAGTTGCGAATACGATCGCCTCTTGACCAACCTGGAGCAGACCAAGGGCAGCGGGCTGTTCGGCTTCGGCAACAAGGAGGAGCAGGCGCGCCTGATCCTGAACCAAATCAAGCAGGAGATCTCTAATTTCCTGAAATTTCATCTGCGCGCAACGGCTGCCTCGCACGCCTCGGCACTGTTGAAGAGGATTTCGCAGTGGTTGGGTGAGCGCCAGGGTATCGATGAGCGCGGTGATGCCTCCTGGAGCGGGCTGGTCGGAGAGTTGCAGGCTGGCCGAACCTCCGTGCTGGCCATGATCGACTCGGTCGAAGGCAAGGTGGAACTCTTGCTCGAGGATACCCGCAAGGATCATGCGACCTATATCCTCGTCGACACGCCGGAAGAAAATGCACCCTTGCCGCCGATGCGGGAATTGCGCTCATGGGCCGATGAGGTCTTCATCGATATCGGCGGCTCCCGGACCCTGTTTCCGCTGCTCGCGGAGCCGAAAGAGCGTGAACGATTGATTGGTCTGTTGCGGGTCAAGGCGGAACAGCAGATCGCCGCGCTGTCACATCAGTTGCCCGACGAGAGCGATCCGCTCCTGCTCGCGCTCGAGGCCATGCGTCCGATCGAGCGGCAACGGCGGTTCGCGGAATTGATCACCCGCGCGATGCCCTGGATCGATGCAAGCTGGGGAAAGGACTTCGAGCCTAAACCGGATCAGTTCAAGTGCTATATCGGGGTCGCCAGCGCGACCGACTACGAACAGCGCTTCCGGGACGAACTGGTGTCGCAGGTGCCCGCCGGCGTAGGGATTTCACCGCAGCAGGTGGCCTTTGTCGATACCGGCGTCCCCGGCCGCGCCGTCTGTTATTGTGAGTTGTCCGGGATACCTTTGACCACCCTGCGCGGCATGGAGGCGTGGCGGACCAGCTATCGCAAGGAGTCGGAGAAGATCCCGCTCCACACCCACCGCGACTCCACCCAGTTCACCCATCCCCTGGCCCCGTCGACGACCGAACTCAATCGCTTGGCCGACGACTTTTATCAGTATTTGCTGGGGGTCATGCTCGGGGTCGTGGTCCGGGACACCAGGACGGAGACGGTTCCGCCCGGGCAGTATGTCTTTTCCGTCAGCCGGGGCGACAGTCGGCGTATCGGCAATGAACGGGCATTCCGCTTGAATGGTTTACCGGAAACCTATCGTGAACAGATCATCGGCGATGTCAATGACAGGCTCGGCGGTCTCGATGGCGTGCAGTTAGCGTGTCTGGCCGTCCTGTCGGACTATTACGCAAAGGAAGTCTACACGCCCTGCCTGGTGGCGGATGAAATGGGCAGTCAAAGGCCCGTGAAGGGCTTTCCGGCCGCCATCGCGGAGGAGTTGGGGCGGGATCTACGTGAGAAGGCACGGCGTAAGGGGGTGAGCGACGCGGATAGCGCGGGGTACCAGCGGCAGGCGCTTGGCAAGATCGATGCGTGGAGCCTTACCGTCGAGAACTCCAACGCGGACGCCTATGCTTGGGAGGTTCAGGAAAGTGAGCAACCGCGGGTGAAGCGCGTCGTGCTCCCGCTCTTTTTCGAGGCCGGGGGATTGGTCGGCCTGTTGGGGCCTGCGGCACAATCGGCGACCAGCGGGGTGACTGGAGCAACGGCCTCGCCTGGACCAGCTACCGCGCCGACCCCGCCGGCCTTTGCTTCTTCGTTGCCGCCGCCGCTTGGCGTACCCCCCGTGGTACCGCAGTACCTGTATTTCGTCGTGCTCAATGGTCAGCAGCAGGGTCCCTATCCCTTTCTCCAGTTGCAGCAGTTGCTCGCGGCCCGGCAACTGGAGTTGGCGACGCTTGCCTGGCGTGAAGGCCTCGCGGGATGGCTGCCGATCGGGCAGATTCCCGAGCTTGCCATCCTGCCGACGGTCACCCCGCCGCCGGTTCCGGCCACCCCGCCGCCGATTCCCGGGGCGGTCTCGGGGCCGGTGACGCCGCTGGATGCACCACCGGGGACCTGATCGATGTTGGCCTGCAGATTCTGCAACGAATCGCTGGGTTGGGCGACCCGGTTCTGTCCCTTTTGTGGGAAGCCCGACCCGGCGGTAGTGGTGGAACGGCCGCGGCCGGCGGCTGCGGCGAAGGCAGCGCCGCTGGTGGTCGCACTGACCAAGGGAATGAATCTGTCCCTGTCCAGGACCTACCCCGGTGTCGAGCGCCTACGGATCGGCCTGGGATGGAAAGAGCGGACGGCCGCGGGCGACGCGATCGAGCTGGATGGCATCGTCTTTATGACGACGGACAACGCCAAGGTGCGGGGCGACGAGGATTTGATCTTTTACAATCAGGTGACCTCGGCGTGCCGGTCCGTTTCATTTGACGGCAAGCAAGGGCCGGGCGAGGCGTTTTCGGTCAGTCTGGACCTGGTCCCGACGGCGATCCAGCACCTGGTGATCGGCGTCACCATTTATGAGGATGATGCGCGTCGACAGGATTTCGGCCAGGTCCGCGGGGCCTCTGTGTGTCTCACGGACATGAAGACCGGGGTGGAGCTTGTGCGCTTTGACCTTCCGGATGATCAGGGCACCGAGACGGCGATGATCCTCGGGGAGATCTACCGGCGCGGCAGCGAATGGAAATTCAGGGCCGTGGGACAGGGTTTCGCGGGTGGGTTGCGGGCCCTCTGCGGTCATTTCGGCGTCAGCGTGGCGTGAGGGGCCGCCCAACGGTTACTCGCTTCGTTGAGGGCGCGAGAAGGGGCCGGCCTCATCGGGAGAGGTAAAGGGTTCAGGAGAGGTAAAGGGGTCAGTACCGAATGGCACTGACCTGAGCTGATTCTCAATGTAAACCCTCCTGTTATGCGTGACGCCCCGGTGCATTTCTGTGCCCTTTGACTTGGCTTTCCTGGGGTGCCAGTGGAGTCGAACGCCCTGCCGGGCCAGTGCCCGGGCCGCCATGAGCAGCGGGAAGTTACGCGGTCGTCGTTCCAGCGCCCCGGGGCTCGACCCGGCCGGGACCCAGACCGACCAAGTCGTAGGCGAGCCGGTAAGTCCAGATCGCGTTCTCTGCCATCGCCGGGGTTTTGCAGGAGAATCGATCCATCCCTCCACTCGGTTGCAAACGCGCGGCATTTTCTGACGTGTTCTTCGCCCCTTCCTCACGCCGTCACACGCCTTTCTCTCCTACTCGCTCCCGCGACTGGCGCTAATCTTACTCACACGCGAGCGAATGGGTGACTGCCGATCGGTCGCGGAATTCGTTGAGCGATGCGCGACAGGCGATTTGGCGTCCGGGTTTTCCACTCTGTCAGGACCTCGCCCTACCGCTTTGCCAGCGGGCCATGTGAACCACTAACAGGTGGAGTGAGAAGATGAGAAACTCGACCGCTGCCATATCCCTGACCGCCGCCCTGGTCATTGTTGCTGCGCCGGCGATGGCGTCCAAGATAACGAGTCTGACGCTTGAGATGTCGACGGCGCAAGGGGCTTGGACCAACGCCCCCGGCGGCATCTGGTCAACCAACCTCGGCGATTCTCTGACGCTGTTTAGTGACAATTATCTTGACCGGTCGATGACAACTATCTTGGCCGGTCGAGAGGCTAAGCTGCCCGACATTTTTTGCCGCGGGAAGACGCGCAGATGTCGGGTAAACGCATCACTAGACAGCA
>Ga0247841_10005254_pt1 | contig 21185 bp, 9 predicted proteins | sample LaCruzMarch2015__2_FD_192410 | JGI IMG/M metagenome (GOLD analysis project Ga0247841, IMG submission 192410) | Freshwater microbial communities from meromictic Lake La Cruz, Castile-La Mancha, Spain - LaCruzMarch2015_18m | ecosystem: Environmental > Aquatic > Freshwater > Lake | place: Spain... | reverse complement strand
CCATCAAGTCGTCGCGCCTCGTCGCCTTTGGGGACCTGGGGATGGAGGCGATCCGCGAGTTCGAGGTGCTGGACATGCCGGTGACGGTGGCCGTGGACAGCCGGGGTGAGTCCGTCCACCAGAGCGGCCCTGCGGAGTGGAAGGCGCGGATCGGCAAGATCCCGGTCGCCGTCGCGGCGTAGAGCGGAGTCACGCAGTTAAGCTCTGAGCGGTCTGGGAGCAAATGGACAGGATTAACAGGATTTCGCAGGATTAACAGGATTTTTAATGACTGGGATCGCGATGTTTTGTCCTGTTAATCCTGAAAAATCCTGTTAATCCTGTCTATTTTTTTTCGGCTTGCACGGGATTCAATGCGCGCTTGACGTCCGTTAGCTGGTTGATCCGCGGCAAAGATCGCTTAAGGCTTGCGGCCGAATTTTTTCCGAACCCCGAGGACGAAACAATGACCACCTACCCCGCCTTTCGTATCCATCAGGACGCCCAAGGGCACCACGCCGGGGTCGAACAACTCCCGCGCCCCACGCCGGCCGCGGGCGAGGTACTGATCCGGGTCGGTTGGTCCGGCGTCAACTATAAGGATGCCCTGGCCGGCACCGGACGGGGCAAGATACTGCGCAGCTTCCCCCTGGTCGGCGGGGCCGACGCTGCCGGGGTGGTGGAGGAGTCCGCCCACCCGTGCTACCAGAACGGTGAGGCAGTGGTCGTCACCGGTTGGGGGTTGACCCATGACCACGACGGCGGCTTCGCGGGCTATCTCTGCTGCCCCGCGGAGTGGCTGGTGCCGATCCCGGAGGGGCTCGACCCGCGCCGGGCCGGGATCTTCGGCACGGCCGGCCTGACCGCCGCGCTGGCCGTACACCGGATGCTGGTCAACGGTCAGGAACCGAGCCTGGGGCCGATCCTGGTCACCGGCGCCAGCGGCGGGGTGGGCGCCATGGCCGTCGCCATCCTCGCCCGGCTCGGGTTCAAGGTCAGCGCACTCTCCGGCAAGCCGGAGCTGACTGACTGGCTGCGGCACCTGGGCGCCACGGAGGTCCTGCCGCGCGAGGCCCTGGCCGGTGCGACGCGCCCCCTGGAGAAGGCCCGCTGGGGCGGGGCGGTGGACAATGTGGGCGGCGAGTTGTTGGCCCAGATCACCCGCACCATTGCCCCCGGCGGCAACATCGCGGCCATCGGGCTGGTCGGCGGTCATGAACTGCACACCACCGTGATGCCCTTCATCCTGCGCGGGGCCAGCCTCTTGGGCTGCAACTCGGTGGATATCCCCTACCCCCTGCGCCGCACCCTGTGGAATCACCTGGCGAGCGACTGGCAGCCGCCGGACCTGGAGGCCCTGGTGTCGGAAACCGTCGCGCTGGAGGGACTGCCGCCGGTCTTCGAGGACATGCTCGCCGGCCGTACCCATGGGCGGGTGCTGGTGGCCCTGTGAATTCGAGCGCTTATCCCGCCTGCGGGAGAGGGAGCAGGCGGCCTTGACCAGCCAGCGATGCCTGCGGCGGCGAGCGGTCCGCACAGCCGACCCTGCGGACTCGCAGCCGGCTTAGGGACCCACCACACGCACACTGGCGGGGACAACGATCAGCGCGCCCGCCGCTCACAATCGAACCAGCCAAGCCTCGACCGCGGCCTCGATCTGGTCGAAGGCGGCCTCGGCGGCAGCGCGGCCTTGGCCGTAGGGGTCAGGGATCTCGCCCCCGCTCCAGCGACCCAGCAGACAGACCTTGCCCACCGCGACCGGGGCCAACTCCAGCAGGTGGCGGCGATGGGCCTCCTCCATCACCAGCACCAGGTCCGCCCAGCGCACCAGCCCGGGATCGACCGGTCTGGACGCATGGCCGGAAAGATCAAGCCCATGCCCCGCGGCCACCAGGCAGGACATCTCATCGGCCGGAGCACCGACCGCGGCGATCAGCCCGGCGGAGGCGACCTCGATCCCCTTCCCCGCCCGCGCCAGGCGGGTGCGCAGCAGCGCCTCCGCCAGGGGGCTGCGGCAGAGGTTACCGGCACACAGGACCAGCAGGTGGTGAAACAGCATGGGCGGTAGCCGGGTTAGGGGCGGGCGACTGGTGTAAGTCAGGGTGAGGCCGGGGCCGGCGGGAAGCAAGGGGAAAACAGCGCCCGGAGTCCAAGGCTTCAGCCTTGGACTCCAACGTGGGGTCGGACGTGGGGGCTGGAAAAAATGACACCGGCGCAAGGGCCGGTGTCCGGGAGTGGGCGCGCGTTGCACGCGCCCGGGGAGCTTACTGAATGAACTAGCGCCTCACTGACACCGAAGTGGTCTTAGCATTGCCGGACCTATCGGTCGCGGTCAGCTTGATGACGTGGGTACCGCGGGCGACCGAAGTGGTGTTCCAGGAGCAATTGAGCGCGGTGCTGATGCCGGTGCAGAGTTGGACGTTATCGACATAGAGGGTCATGGTGGCGACGGCGACGTTGTCGGCGGCGATCGACTTCACGGTCACGGTCCCGCTGACGGTCTTGTTCGCGGTCGGGGCGGTAATGGTGGCGGTAGGCGCGATGGTGTCAGCCGGGGCGTTGGACACCGTCACCGCGACCGCACTGGACAGGGCCTCGTTGCCGGCCGCGTCATAGGCGCGGGCAGTCAGTTGCAGGGCGCCGTTGGCATAGGCCGTCGTGTTCAGGCTGATGGCATAGGGGGCGGCGGTCGCGGTGCCGATCAGGGTGGAACCGGCGTAGAGCTTGACCGCGGTCACGCCCACGTTGTCACTGGCGGTGATCGTCACACTGGCCGTCCCGGATACTTGGGCACTGGCGGCCGGGGAGGAGATCGCCACACTCGGGGCCTGCGTGTCCGCCGCGGGCGCCGTCCAGGCCATGGCCATCTGTACCGCCGCGGCGGCGTCGACCCGACCGTAGCCGTAAGATTGGTCCCAACCGGCGGCCCCCAGGTCGAGGGCGGTGTCTTCCAGAATCTGCTCGATGGCGTCCGCGGTCAGCGCGGGGTTGGCGGCGACCATGAGGGCGGCGACGCCGGCGACGACAGGGGACGCGAAAGAGGTGCCCGTTACCGAGGCGTACTTTGCACCCATCGCCGTCGTGATCATAGAAGCGCCGGGGGCAGCCAGATCGACGACCGTACCGTAACTGGACCAGCTCGGCACCGCGTCGGTGCTGTCGGTCGCGGAGACGGTGATCAGTTGGGCGTTATCGCCGTAGCCGTTGTAGGTGCCGTCGTTGCCGGCGGGGACCACCACCACACCGCCGAAACTGCGGAAATATTCGGCCGCCGCCGTGACGGTGCCGCTCATGTTCACGTCATAGGAAATGTTGGCAACCCGCGCCCCATGGTCAGCGGCCCAGATCAGGGCGGTAGCGATGTCGCTGGAGTTGGCGGAACCGTCCGCGGAGTTCGTGACGCGTAGCGGCATCAGGTCCAGGTCCCAGCCCATGCCGGTGAGACCGATGGCGTTGTTGCTGGCGGCACCGATGATACCCGCGACCTTGGTACCGTGACCGAATTGGTCCTCGGTGTTCGCATCGTTGGAGACCACATTCCAACCGGCGATCAGGTGGCCGGCCAGGTCCGGATGCGTCGATTGAACGCCGCTGTCGATCACGGCCACGATCACGCCGCCGCCGAGGCTATAGTCCCAGGCCGTGGGGACGCCGATCTTCGCCAGGTGCCACTGGTAACCGTAATAGAGGTCGTTGGGGGTCAGTTGGCTGGGGGCCACGCGCCGATCAGGCTCGGCAAAGGCGACGCGGGCATCAGCGCTGAACGCCTTGGCGACGGCCGCCTCGAAACCCGTCGGCACCGCGACCACGCGCAGGCCGATACCGTCCAGACGCGACAGCTCGCGGCCCATGTTGCGCTTGAGGATTTGGGCGTATTCGACCTCGGAGATAGACGCCTGGAGCTTCAGCAACACCCGGCTGTCGGTCTGAACCGGAGTCTGATCGGGGGCTGCGATCAGGGTGCCAGGGGCCATCAGGACGCTGGCGACCGCCATGGACAGAATGGAGTTGGTCAGCGTCTGGTTGTTGCTGCGCGTCGTCATGATAAGCCCCTTCTCATTGAAGTCCCGGCGTTGCTCCGGGTGGAGAACGAATCGGTGTTCGTTGAGGAGAAGATTAGCGATGGACGGCATTTCGCTACGCGAACCGGGTCACGCTTTGCCGGGCGGCGCGGCATGGTCGGTGCGACTTGGGAGCCAGGTCACAATTCAGCGGTTCGGGTCAGGAAGGCACAACACGGAATCCCATGCTATGCAATACTAAAATAAGGGGCGTCTTTTCAGCGATTTATGCAATAGCGGCAGGGCGGCGCACAAAATCCGCGCATAAATTGCGAACTCGGTCACGGTATTGATCGAGGCGGACAGGCCGGTATGCACAAACCCAAAAGGCCGGGCGGCGGGGATCGAGGGGGGACGGGCGGGGGGATGAGCGGACAAGAAAAAGGGTGGATGACCAGGTCATCCACCCCTGCGGGGGCGGGGACTGCCGGCGTGCACCGGCAAGGTCCCGCAGCGAGAATTAGCGCTTGATGCGCCGACTCACGCCGAAACCGAGCAGGCCAGCCGCCATCAGTGCGAGGGGGGCGGGGACCGGGACCTTGATCTGGTTGATGTCCACCACCTCAATTGGGGTCGGCGTCAGACTGCTGCCGAGCTTCCAATCGTAGTTCGGCTTGGGATCAGTGAGGAAATACCGGTCATCGATCAACACGATGGATGACTTGCCGATCATGTCCAACGACACATTGAATACCGCGGTAAATAAGGTGGCGGTGCCGCTATTGATATACCGCGCGTTGTAGATGTCGAGCGCGGTATCGACCGCTGTTTCTTGGAGACGGACCGAGCCCTCGTAATAAAAGGGGTTGGATATGGGCGACCCGCTATTGGGAATCACATTGGCAGTATTTACCGGAGGAGTATCGGGCGTTCCGATGTTCCAGTCGGATGGGGGCGTGTAGCCGGCCACCGCGGTGTAGTTGGTCGCGCCCACCGATTGCGGGGACGGCTTGGTGCCCGGGTCGGCCTGCATTGCGTTGCCCCAGGTCAGTGACTGAAGCATCAGTACGTCGGGATTGTAGGCAAGGAAGATGTTATGAAACGTGATGACTTCGTTCTGATTCGCCACGTTCGATACGATCGCCGTGACCGTCAGGGTGTTAGGCAGGCTTTCCACGGGAAAATAGGTGGCGCTGGGTACCAGCGTCACGACCGGGACCGCCTGCGCAATACCGGAAAAGGCGAAGGCGCAGGCAACCGCTGCGACGACGCGGGCGAGGGGGCGATGTTGATTAAAAGGCATGGGTTGTTTACTCCTCAGTAGTCGCTTTCCGCTATAGAAACAATTGAATCAGTCGGCCGATGTCTCCGGAAATCCGAAGACTCAGATGTTTGAACGAGAAGAAAGCACATTACATGCCATAAAAAAAAGATATTATAAATCAGATATTTTAACGATCGCTGCGGCCGCGAACACACGAAACTGTAAAAAAAACTGACACCAGCATCCCGAGACCCCGAGCAGGGGGCGGGAAACCCTAGCGGGCGATACGAATCCACCAGCAAAAAAAAGGGGGCGATATCTCGCCCCCCTCGTTACGGCGCCCCGTCCAAGGCGCCGCGCTCGGTCCAAGCCTACTTTTGCGTGTTGGCTAACACCTCACACCACGCAGCGTCGTTGGCGCTCGTCTTTCCATCGGCATTACAGTCACCGCTGGCGGGCTTGCCCTTGCCGGGACCGCCGTTGGTGGCCCAGTCTTGATTAGGCAAAGCCGCGCCGAGGCAGTAGATGATCTCGGTGTCCGACAACTTGGCGTTTTTCAGGACTGTCAAGTCAGTACTGATTATGCCGTAGGTACTCGGGCAGACGTCGGTTGAGAACCCCGGCCGCGTGCCCGTGACTTTCCCGTCCCCGGTCATGTCGCACGTCGATGCGCACTGATGGACAAAGCCGAAGTCGATGGTCATGTCCCCATTGCCGTCCTCACCGTCGTCCGACGCCCGTCCCACACGCGCAGCCACCACCGCAGCCGGCTCGTTCGGCTGGAGGAGTTCATCAAAGCCCGAGAGTTCTCCGTTATTGGGCTCGTCACCCGCCTTGAGTTCGATGAGGGCGGACACCGCGTCTGCCCCAAAGGCCGCCTGAACGCCATTACTATCGCCGTCGACCTGGTTGTCTCCGTTCCCATCCCCGACCCGGGTCGCAAGGCCCAGCGTCGGTACGACCGGCGAGGTTGCGGGTGCGACTGGCTCTAAGGGCATACCCAGGGTGAGGTTCGGGACCGTGTAATAGCTCCGCAGGGCTACGGCTACCGCGCCGCTCCCGCTCATCTCCGCGGCCGGGACCACCACCCGATAGAAGCCGGGTGTGAGGCCGCTGGCGAAGTAGATACCGTCGTCGCCCGTGGTCACGGTCTTGGTCGCGGTGATCCCGTCTATCTCGGTCCCGTTCGCGTTGAGCGGCCCGACCACGTTCACGTTGGCATGGGGGATCAGGGGCTCGCCGGCACTCTGCTTGCCGTCCCAGTTCGCATCGACCCAGAGCGTGGAACCCAGGCTCACCTTGACCTCCTGCGGCGTGGCCGGTTTCTTGAGTACCGCGAAGTCGATCGTCAGGTCGACCTGGTTATCCGGCAACGCACTGTTGAGGTTCACGTCTGCGCTGATGCGGCCGGGCTCGCTGGTCGGGGCCGAGCCCGGGAGCAGGTCGAATTCAGCGGTGCGGATGCCGCTCGTGATCGGGTTGCCGTCCAGGCCGTTCTCGTCACCGTTGCCCGCACCCGTGCTGCGGTCGCCGTCGTCGGTCGTGGCAGTCTGGCTGTCCCCCGGCGCCGACTCGTAGCCCGCCAGCAGCCCGCCGCCCGGGTTGACTGGATCGGACGGATTGGCCGCCGCGAACTCACTGGCCGGGATTTCAACCAGGTAGCGTCCCGGGGAGAGCCGGTCGAACAGGTAGAAGCCGCCCTTGGTCGTGGTGTTCTTCACAATGGTATCCACACCGCTGACGATCTGATGCAGGACGACCTTGACATCATCCATCACCGGTTCGTCGATCACAGTGCCAGTGGTCTGATAGCCGGGGATATTGTTCTTCTCGACCCAGACGAGGTTACCCACCGCCACCTTCTGGTCGAACTGGAAGTCGGCCGTCAGGTTCACGCGTTTGTCGTCGAGCGTGCTGGGCTTGCTCACACATGTGGCACCGATCTCCAGCACCGCGCTCGGTTGATCGCCACTGAGGACGTAGGGCTGGCTGCGGACACCGCCCTGGGTGCTATCGACGCGCCCGTTCTGATCCGTGTCATCATCCACGCCTAGAGCCAAGTCTGCCTCGGTGCCGGTCAGGTCGGAGTAGGCACTGCCCGGGTCCACACCAGCCAGCGGGCGGTTGGCCGCAAATTCGCTCTGCGGGATGCGAACCACATAGGTGCCTTCCGGCAAACCGTCGACCAGATAACAGCCGTCGCCATCGCTGATGTCCGACTTGGCGAAAGTCTCGGTCCCGTCGGAGTTAAGGCCATAGACATTGACCGTCACGTCGGATACGGGCTGGTCACCGCTCTCTTGGAAGCCGGTGATGCCGTTCTTCTCGATCCAGATCAGATTGCCGATGCCGTACTGCGGGGGCGGCGCGTCCTTGAGGGCGAAGTCGGCGGTTGAATTCACGTCGGCATCGTTGAGCGTCACGCTTGGGTTGCCGGGATCGACCAGACCGCATTGATAGCCGGAGGCTAAGCCCTGTTCCTCACCCGTGGGGATCGACGCGGTCGCATCCAGCAGGTAGCTGTTGGTGTCGATGTCACCCGCAGCATACTGCAACCCGTTCTGGTCATTGGAGGTGCCGCCGGTGTCATCGGTCGTTTCGTCGTCGCCGGCCTGGTCTGCGGACACGCCGTCAATGGCAACCGCCTCCAGCCCGCTCGGCACCTGATCCTTGGCGATACGCGCGAAGTAGGTACCTGCCGGCAGGCCCTTCACCAGATAGCACCCCTTTTCGTTCGTCTTGGAACTGCCGAAGAGTACGACGTTGTCTTCGCTATCGTAGCCAAAGACCTCGACCGTTACGTCCTTCAGCGGCGCGTCGGAGCCGGGATTGTAGCCTGCCGTATTGTCCTTCTCTTGCCAAACCCGGTTGCCGATGGCGAAGGTCCGCGCAGGCGGCGGCGGCGGCGGCGTGCAGTCGGTCTTCAGACTGGCACTACCCTGCGACTTGAAGTGAGCGGAGGTGTTGTTGGCCGGGGCCGTCTTCAACTGGGCGAACAGGTTGGCCGTGCTGCCGTTGGCGAGCGCGAAGGACGCCTCGTACCCGATGAGCTTGCCGGCGGAGTTCTTCACCCAGGCGAAGGTGGAAGAATTGCTGCTGGTCGCCTGCACCACGACGGTGCCGTTACGGGTGACGAAGTTCCAGGGCAGGTAGTTGATCGCCACGTAGCCGGTGCGGGCGAGGACCAGAACATAGGCGCGGTTGTTGGTCGCATCGTAGCGGGCGTAGAGATCGGCGGTGTTGGTGCTGGAGCCAGCCTTGACCATGGGGGTCAGCAGATCGGCGCTGAGGTCCCAGTCGGTGGTCTTGCCGTCGATGGTGGCGGACTTGCTGTCCACGCATTGATTGCCGCCGGGAGTACCGGGGCAGTTCGCGACCAGGGTTTGGTCACCGTTGGTGGCCTTGAAGTGGTTGCTGGTCTTGTTGCTCGGGGCGGTCTTGAGCTGGGCGTGCAGGCGCTGCCAGGTCCCGGGGGCCAGCTTGAAGGAGGCCTCGTAGCCGACCAGGGTGGTGCCGTTCTTGACCCAGGCGAATTTGGCCGTGTTGCCGGAGGTGGCGGAGACTACCGTCTGACCGTCCAGGGTCACCCAGTTCCAGGGCAGATAGTTGATGGCGACGTAACCGGTCGTGGTCAGGGCCAGGACATAGGCGGTCTGGGTCGCCTGGTCATAGCGGACGAAGAGATTGCCGGTCTGGAGGCTGGTGCTCTCCTGATAGAGCTTGGAGAACAGGTCCGGACTCGTCGCGGTGGTGTTCCACTCCGCGATGCTGCCGTCAACCGTGGCCGTGCCGCACTTGGCGGTGCCGCCGCTGGAGGGGGGCGTCGGGCAACTGGGGGTCTTCAGCGTGATCAGGGCCGAGTAGGGCGTGCTGCGCTTGCCGGTGGAGCAGGTGCGTCCGGACGCGATCTGGACATGCACCTCGACCTGGGAATAACTGCCGGGGGCGAGCGTAAACGACGCCTCGTAGCCGACGGTCTTGCCGTTGCTCACGACCCACTTGAAGGCAGTGAACGGAATCGGGCTGTTGCCGGCGGCATAATTTTTGACCCAGGCGTCGGAGGTGTTCTGCACGACCGTGTTGGTGCCGGTCGCCAGGACCAGGACATAGCCGGTCTGGGTGCTGCTGTCGTAGGTGAAATAGAAATTACCGAGCTGGGACTTGTCGGTTCGGCCCGCCTCACGCATGGAGGTGTAGAGGTCCTTGGTCAGATTCCAGTCCGCCGTGTTGCCGTCGACCGTGCGGGTCCCGCAGACACCGACAGTGGCGCAGGCAAAAACCGGCTGCGCGACCAAGGCCGCCGCAACCAGACCGAGTACCAGAACGAAACGGGCCCAAAAACTACCGGCCGCGGGCTGACGGGTGTGTGCATCACCCCCCGATCCCCGGCCCAGCCTTGACGATGCGTCTGTGCGTTTCATGGGAGCCTTCCTCTCACTTGGTGAGTTCATTAGAAATACGGGGAAAAAAGTCGACTATTGCAGCGCCTTGAGGGCGCACCGTGGGCTTGGGAAAGCGGGGTACCTCCGCCGGGGAGGCTGGGGGGTCAGGTCATACCGCCGGGGGCGGGGCTCCTGACGGGAAGTGGCTGTGTGCGTCTTTCATCTGCTTTGCCTTGAATTTTGTGAGCGCGGTCACATTTGCCGGCCCTTGCCCTTGAAGGTGCAAAAGTCGCGCCACCGCCTGATGGGGTCGGGAGGACCGGGGCGACCCACCTGGCTCAGGCCCGATCCGGCCGATAGCACGGAGTGGGAATTGCGTCACAAAACAGACGGACGGGATTTGGGCGGCGATGACCGGGGATTGCCTGAAACCCGACGTTGCGGGTAGCAGGCTGGTCACAAATGAGATTCAGTGGGTTAGGCGAGCGCTGGAAATCCGGAGCGCGCCCCAGCCGATCCCCGGATCGCGACGGCAGCGGGCTCGGGATTGCCGCTTGTAGCAGCTTGCTTCGCAGATTGCGAAATTAGATCGTCTGGGGGCTGAATGCTCTCAACTGTAAGAAAACCTGACAGCAGTACGCGGGACCCCGGGCAGGGGGCGGGAGGCCCTGGCGAACGATCGAAAGCCACCAGGCGAAAAAAAAGGGAGGCGATATCTCGCCCCCCTCGTTACGGCGCCCCGTCCAAGGCGCCGCGCTCGGTCCGAGCCTATTTTTGCGTGTTGGCTAACACCTCACACCACGCAGCGTCGTTGGCGCTCGTCTTTCCATCGGCATTACAGTCACCGCTGGCGGGCTTGCCCTTGCCGGGACCGCCGTTGGTGGCCCAGTCTTGATTAGGCAAAGCCGCGCCGAGGCAGTAGATGATCTCGGTGTCCGACAACTTGGCGTTTTTCAGGACTGTCAAGTCAGTACTGATTATGCCGTAGGTACTCGGGCAGACGTCGGTTGAGAACCCCGGCCGCGTGCCCGTGACTTTCCCGTCCCCGGTCATGTCGCACGTCGATGCGCACTGATGGACAAAGCCGAAGTCGATGGTCATGTCCCCATTGCCGTCCTCACCGTCGTCCGACGCCCGTCCCACACGCGCAGCCACCACCGCAGCCGGCTCGTTCGGCTGGAGGAGTTCATCAAAGCCCGAGAGTTCTCCGTTATTGGGCTCGTCACCCGCCTTGAGTTCGATGAGGGCGGACACCGCGTCTGCCCCAAAGGCCGCCTGAACGCCATTACTATCGCCGTCGACCTGGTTGTCTCCGTTCCCATCCCCGACCCGGGTCGCAAGGCCCAGCGTCGGTACGACCGGCGAGGTTGCGGGTGCGACTGGCTCTAAGGGCATACCCAGGGTGAGGTTCGGGACCGTGTAATAGCTCCGCAGGGCTACGGCTACCGCGCCGCTCCCGCTCATCTCCGCGGCCGGGACCACCACCCGATAGAAGCCGGGTGTGAGGCCGCTGGCGAAGTAGATACCGTCGTCGCCCGTGGTCACGGTCTTGGTCGCGGTGATCCCGTCTATCTCGGTCCCGTTCGCGTTGAGCGGCCCGACCACGTTCACGTTGGCATGGGGGATCAGGGGCTCGCCGGCACTCTGCTTGCCGTCCCAGTTCGCATCGACCCAGAGCGTGGAACCCAGGCTCACCTTGACCTCCTGCGGCGTGGCCGGTTTTTTGAGTACCGCGAAGTCGACCGTCAGGTCGACCTGGTTGTCCGGCAGCGCACTGTTGAGGTTCACGTCGTTGCTGATGCGACCCGGCTCACTGGTCGGGGCCGAGCCCGGGAGCAGGTCGAATTCAGCGCTGCGGATTCCGTCCGTGAGCGGATTGCCGTCCAAGCCGTTCTCGTCGCCGGAGCCCGAGCCGGTACTGCGGTCGCCGTCGTCGGTAGCGGTCTGACTCGCCCCCGTCACCGACTCGTAGCCCGCCAGCAGCCCGCCGCCCGGGTTGACTGGATCGAGCGGATTGGCCGCCGCGAACTCACTGGCCGGGATCTCGACCAGGTAGCGTCCCGGGGAGAGCCGGTCGAACAGGTAGAAGCCGCCCTTGGTCGTGGTGTTCTTTACAATGGTATCCACACCGCTGACGATCTGATGCAGGACGACCTTGACATCATCCATCACCGGTTCGTCGATCACAGTGCCAGTGCTCTGATAGCCGGGGATATTGTTCTTCTCGACCCAGACGAGGTTGCCCACTGCCACCTTCTGGTCGAACTGGAAATCGGCCGTAAGGTTGACGCGTTTGTCGTCGAGCGTGCTGGGCTTGCTCACACATGTGGCACCGATCTCCAGCACCGCGCTCGGTTGATCGCCACTGAGGACGTAGGGCTGGCTGCGGACACCGCCCTTGGCGGCATCGGCGCGTCCGTTCTGGTCCGTGTCGTCGTCTACGCCTAGGGTCGGGCTCGCCTCGGTGCCGGTCAGGTCGGAGTAGGCACTGCCTTGGTCGACGCCGGCCAGCGGGCGGCTGGCCGCAAATTCGCTCTGCGGGATGCGGACCACATAGGTGCCCTCCGGCAAACTGTCGACCAGATAACAGCCGTTTTCATCGCTGCTGTCCGACTTGGCGAAGGTCTCGGTCCCGTCGGCATTGAGACCGTAGACGTTGACCGTCACGCCGGATACCGCTTGGTCGCCGAACGCCTGGAAGCCGGTGATGCCGTTCTTCTCGATCCAGATCAGATTGCCGATACCGTACAGCGGCGGCGGCACATTCTCGAGGGCGAAGTCGGCCGTCGAGTTCACGTCCGCATCGTTGAGACCTGGCGGCAGATCGCAGCGATAGGCCGCGGCCAGACCCGTCTGCTCGCCGGTGGGCAGCGCGGCCTGCGCGGACAAGACGTAGGTGTTGGTATCGATGTCGCCCGTCATCCAGTAGGCCCCATCCGCCGTGTACTGCAGGCCGTTCTGGTCTTGGCCCAGTGGTTGACCATTCTCGTCCGTCACGCCGGCCCTTGCGGTGTCATCGGTGATCTCGTCGGACCCGGCAAGCGCGGCGGAGGCAGCCCCATCAATGGCGACACTGCGCAGCCCATCCGGGATACTGGCCTTGGCGATGCGCGCAAAATAGCTGCCTGCCGCCAAACCCTGGACCAGATAGCAGCCCTTGGCGTCGGTGGTGGACCGGCCGAAGACCTTGGGGGTTCCATCGGTGTCTAGGACGACGTCGCCGTCCGGGTCGTAGCCATAGACGTCGACCGGTACGCCCACCAGCGGCTGGTCGGTGCCGGGCGTGTAACCGGGCGTGTTGTCCATCTCATGCCAGACGCGATTGCCCAGACCGAAGGCCCGCGGGGTCGGTGTGCATGTTGGCGGAATCAGACTGATCGTACGATACTGGGGCGCCATCCCAGTGGAAGAGGTCCGGCCGCCCTGGCCCGAGATCTGGACATGCACGCCAGCCGAGGCGATTCCGGCGGGCGGCAGATGGAAGGACGCCTCGTAGCCGATGGTCTGGCCGGCGGCATTTTTGACCCACGCAAACTGGTTAAACCCGATTGTGCTTTGTGCCACTGTGTAGAACTTGACCCATGCATCCGTCTGGTTAACCGTAAACCCGTTCCTGGCGAGTACCAGGATATAGGCAACTTCGTTCGCCCGATCATAGCGCAAGAATAGGTCGGAGAGCACAATTGCATTGTTCTTGTTGGGATTCCCTGCCTCATACATGGCCGCGTAGAAGTCAGCCCCTCCGACCTGGGTATTCCACCCGGGCGGTGGGTTTTGAATGTTGATCGCCGGACCCACGAGTCCATCGACGGTGGCAATGCCGCAACTGCCGGTTCCAAGCGGTATCTCGACTGAAGATGCGGTTACGGATTTGGCGGGTTTAGCCGCCAGCGCCGGCAACGCGGCAATGCAGGCGACCACGCCGAGCAGCAGGGCTGCCCTACCTAGGAAACTCCGAGCAGAGGAAGCGCGGGGTGCGGAGATCATCCGGCCCGGTCCTCCATCAAATATTGACGACGCGCCTGTGCATTTCATGGGAGTCATCCTCTCGCGTGTTTAATTCATTAGAAATACGGAAAAAAGCCTCCCTGGCAGCCTGTTGAGGGCGCACCGCGGGCTTAGGAAATCGGGGAGCCTCCTCCGGGGAGGCTGGGGGTCAGGTCAGGCCGCCCGGGGGCGGGGCTCCTGACGGGAAGTGGCTGTGTGCGTCGTTCATCTGGTTTGCCTTGGATTTTGTGAGCGCGGTCACGGTTGCCCGCCCTTGCCCTGAAAAAGCAAAAGACGTGCCGCCGCCTAAGCGGATCGGGAGGACCCGGGTGACCCACCTGGGTCAGGCCCGATCCGGCCGCCGGGGCGGAGTGCGGACTGCGTCACAAAACGGACAGGCGGGGATGGGTGGCCGATGAATGGGGATTGCCCGATAACCGCCAGTGCGAGTGGCAGGCTGGGCATGAATTGACTTCAATGGGTTAGCTGAGCGGGCGAAATACTGCGCGCCGACCACTGCCGCCCCCCGGAGCGCGAAGGTGGCGGGCACGGCTTCCAGACCCGACCAGTTTGCTTCGCATTTTGCGAATATTGGCCCATGGGCGGGTGGATCAAGCGTCAGGCGAGGGGTACCGCATCAGACTCCGCGCCGTTGCGGATCAAGATTCTTCTTGACTTTGCTTTCCGTGATTGAGAGCGACTTGACCCGACGCGCGAGCGTTGCGTAAATCCGACATTCGGAGAAACGCGGCGGCGCCGGACGGACGCATCGAGAAGACCCGGCGGGCAATACCCCTGTCTGGGGACACCATTTAACCGGGGTAACCCGCTTGGTGGAACCACCGGACAGGCCGCTGGGGAAGCGACATTGCAGAATGCAAATGGCGGGCGGAGCTATTCGGCCACCGGGTCCAGGCCCGGATCGGGACGCCCATCGGGCACCGCGTTGCGCGGCTCCAACTGGCGGCGCAGGGCGACCGCCGCATCGCGCTCCGGAAAATCACTCTCCTTCTGGAACAGGATCTTGAGTTCGCGCAGCGCCTCGTCCTTGCGGCCCAGTCGCTCCAGCGCGTAGGCGATGTGGTAGCCGACGCCCGGCGCCGCGGCGGCGCGACTCTGGGCCTCACGCAGGTACTTCAGGCCCTCCTCGACCTGGCCGCCCTGCACCAACACCCAACCCAGGGTGTCCGTGATCTCCGGGGCCGGCACCAGTGCATAGGCCTTACGCGCAAACTCGATGGCCTTGGGGCCGCCCTCCCGGGCATAGACCAGGGCCAGATTATTCAAGGCGGTGGCATTGTCCGGGGTGCGCGCCAGGACGCGCTGGTAAATCTCCTTGGCCTCGTTGGTACGGCCGCCGCGTACCAGTCCCTCGGCCAGGGCCTGGCGCGCAATCTCGTCGTCGGGGTGCTTGTCAACCCAGCGCTTGAGGAAATCGATCGCCGCACCGGTGCCCTGAACCGCGCGCAAGGTCTCGGAAGTCCTGACCGCGAGCACGGGGGACTCACGCATCTTGAGCGCCCGCGTGAAGTGCTCCAGGGCCTCGGCATCTTTGCCTCGCGCGCGGGCGATGGTCCCCAGCAGGTGCTCGCCGTAGGGCTCCTTGGGGAAGTCCTTGGCCAGCGCCAGCGCCAACTCCTCGGCCTGGGGGAACTTGCCGACCTCGGTGTAGATCTCGCCCAGTTTGAGGCGCGTCGGCAGAAACCGCGGCTGACCCGAAACCGCCTTCTCCAAGGACCAGATGGCACCGTTCAGGTCTCCGGCCTGCCGTTGCAGGGTCGCGATCTCCAGCAGACTCGCGGCGTTGTAGCCGGCGAGACTGGAACCCCGCGTCAATACCACCTGCGCCGTGGCGCGGCGGCCGTTGGCGATGTAGGCGCGGCTCAGCGCGGCCAGCAGGGCGAGATCATCGGGGTCCGCCGCGCGCAACTCGATGGATTGCGCCGCCTGGAGGGCGTCCTCGGAACGCTTCATTTTCAACAGCAGGTCGGTCAAGTAGACGGCCACCGGGACCGCACCGGGGTCCGCACCGACGGCCCGTTGCGCCCAGTCCCGGGCCTGCTCATGGTCGCCCTGCTGATCGAAGGCGCGGGCCAGCATCAGCATGGCGGAGACCTGATCGGGGTTGCGGGCCAGTACCAGGCGCAGGCGCTCGCGCGCGGCTTCCGGCCGATTCTCCCGCAGTTCCAACTCCGCCAGGTTGAGTTGCGCCGGGACGAAGCGCCAGTCCAGGGCCAAGGCGAGATTGAAGGCCCAGCGGGCGGCCTCCGGCTGGCCCGCCGCCAACTGGGCAACACCGTAGAGATTCAGGTAGCTCAGGTTGTCTGGACTGCCCTGCAGCAGGGTGCGGGCGGCGGCGGCGGCCGCGTCGTAACGGCGCTCCTTGAGGTCGACGACCACCAGGGTCGCACCGGCGTTCTCGTACTCGGGATTGGATTCAAAGACGGCCCCGAGTTCCTCGATCGACTGCGCCTTGCGGCCAAGCCCGAACTGATTGACGGCGCGCTGCGTTCGCAACACCAGGTTGTCGTCACCGGCCGCTGCGGCCTGTTGCAGATAATTGGATGCCTTCACATACTGGCGTTCGCGCATGTTGGCCTCGGCCAACAGCGACAGGACCTGTTGATCCCCGGGGGCCAGGCCCAAGGCCGGCTCGAGCAATTTCACCGCCTCCTCTGACTGATCCCGCTCGAGGTAGATGTGTGCCAACAGGGTGCGCGGACCCACCGTATCGGGAAATTTCTCAAGGAACAGACGCAGATAGGCGGTCGCCTGGGCCCAGTGCTTCAGGCTGTAAGTCACCATGCCCGCCAGCAACAGGGTGGGGGGATGGCCTTCGATCAACTCGCGCGGCAACTGGAAGATCAGCGCTTCGGTCTGTTTCAGCGTCTCCCTGGCCTCGTCCATGGCCTGGCGCCGCGCCTGCACCACCGCCTTCAGGTACAGGGTGCGCGGATCGCGGGGGTAGAGCTTGATGGTCTCCTCGGCCGCCGCCTGCGCGGCCTCGAGCCGCCCCAGTTCGAGCAGGGCACTGACCCGCGCGATCTGGGCGGGCAGATAGGCCGGCAGGGCCTGCGCGGCGCGCTCGAAGTCACGCAGGGCCGAGGCGGTATCACCGAGGCCGCGGGCCAGGGTGCCCTTGAGAAACCAGGCGCGCGGATTCTCCGGGGCCAACTCCACGGCGCGACGGGCATAGAAGTCCGCCTCGTTCAGGTCGCCCTTCAAGAGCAGGACATGGATGCGCCCCAGCACGGCACTGACGTTGTTGGGGTTCTTCTCCCAGGCCTGGGTAAAGGAGCGTTGCGCATCGTAGAACTGCTCCAGTTGCAGGGAAGCCTGGCCGCGCAGGGCCAGCAACTCGGCGTCCTCTTCGACCAGGGTACCGAGCGGGAACAACTCGGCCAGCAGTTGCGCGGCCTTGCCCTGCAACAGGTAGGCACGGGCCAACGGGATCAGGGTCAAGGACTGGTGCGCCCCGAGCCCGTCGGCGATCAGAAGTTCCTTCTCGGCCTTGTCCCCCTGACCGAGTTGGGTGTAGATCTTGCCGAGCAGCAGGTGGGCAGACAGCAGAAAGGGGTCCTGCAGCAGGGCGTTCTTGAGGTGGAGATAGGCCGCGCGCGTCTGGCCCAGGTTGAATTCGACCAGCGCCTTCTCATACAGCGCGGAGGCACGCCCCTTGGACTCGCCCGCCGACTGAGCGGCCGCAACGCAGGCCCCACCGACCAGGGCCAGACACAATAGGATGGACGCCAAACGGGTGCGTGGATTCATGAAAAAATTCACCCTTGAGTCACGCCAGCGGGTCGGAAGCGGTCAGCGCATATATGGACAGGATTAACAGGATTTTTCAGGATTGACAGGATTAAGAGGGTCGCGGTGGCTGCCATAGGCACTTCCGGAAATCCTGTTAATCCTGCGAAATCCTGTTAATCCTGTCTATTTGTAGCCAACTGGCATTGCCTTCGAGGCCTGAGTGATGCGCTTGGCGAAGCCCCCGCTATTTCATCTGTTCCTGCAACAAGGCGAGGATGCGGCCGGCGGAACTTGCGCTGTCGCGAGCGCCGCTGGGGTCGACGACGCTGACCCGGGTCTCACGGTCGTTGCCCTCCACCTTGATCTGGTATTCCTTCAGCCGATCGATGTCCGCCTTGCGCCAAAAGGTCAGCCGCTCACCCCAACCGCGCGCCTTCGGGGTGGCACCGGCTTCCATGTCCTGATAACGGACGTAATAGACCCCGCGGCTCATGTCGCGATCCTTGACCGCAAATCCCGCCCGATCCAAGGCCGCGCCGGTGATGCGCCAACCGCGTTGGAAGTCCTCGGGGATCAGCAGTTGTGCGCCTGCGCCTTCGCCTACCAGACGGGCACTGCCGCCGCTCGCGGCCGGACCGGTACTTGGGGACTTCGGGGCCGTCGCTGCCAGGGCCGCCGCGGCCTTCTTCTCGGGGGCACCGAGGAACAGCATCAAGCGGCGCAGCATCTCGGCCTCCTTGCCCTGATCGCTCTTGCCGGGTTGCCAGACCGTGCGCTTGCTGTCGCCCAGCGTACCGGTTTCCAGCTTCTCCTCCATTCCGCGGTGCGTCAGGTGCACCTCCGTACTGCCCGCCCCCTTGGCGCCGGGCTCCATGCGAATGCTGTATTGATCGCGGGTCGAGGTGGCATAGAGGCCGTCGGCAACCTTGCGGAACATCCGCGTCAGAAAGCCCTGGGGCACCTCGGCCCGGTTCTCGATCCAGTCCGTCTTCATCACCCCAACGGCCGGATTCTGGTCCACCAGGAGGATTCCCTGCTCCCGCCAAAACGCCACCACGCGCGGCCACACCTGTTGCGGGGCGGCCTGGACCTCGAGCCAGCGGGAGTCGCCGCTGCGGCGTAACTCCACGTTCTCGACCGTAGGCAGGATGGCACCAGCACCGGACGGGCTTGCCTGCCGACGCTGCGCCCGCCCATCGGCATACTCCGAATAGGTGGCACCGCCCGCGATCGGCGGGACGTCCATGGCGTCATCGAAATTGGCACCCTTGAGATCCGGCGGCAGCTCCAGGTTCTGCTCCGCCTGACGGCTTTTTTGGTAGGCGAGGCCCTGGTCGGGCATCGCCTCCTTCAACATGCCGCACCCGCCGAGGCCCGCGACAACCAGCAATGACAGGATCGACAGGACGGCCGGGCCGCCCAGGACTCGCGAGGATCTCAAGGTCTTGGGCCTCTCAGAGGATTACCGATGCGCAACGCGCAGGCGCCGCCCCGGTTCACAGGACGCCGGCCTGTTCCAAGGCGGCACGCACACGCGTGTGGTGTTGCTCCGAGAGCCAGGTCAGCGGGAGCCGTATCCCGATCCCACAGAGCCCCAGCGCGACCGCCCCCCATTTTACCGGGATCGGATTGGACTGTACGAAAAGGTCCCGGTGCAATGCAGCGAGACGTTGATCCAGCGCGCGGGCACCGGCGCGATCACCCGCGAGCGCAGCCTGACACATCGCCTGCATAAGGCGTGGCGCCAGATTGGCCGTCACCGATATCACCCCATCGCCGCCCAGCAGCAGAAAGTCGCAGGTGGTGGCGTCATCGCCGCTGTAGAGGGCGAACCCCTCCCCACAGGCCGCGCGCAGGATCGCTACCCGCTTGAGGTCGCCGCTCGCCTCCTTGAGACCCACGATGTTCTCAATCTCCGACAGCCGTCCGGCGGTCTCCGGCAACATGTCGCAGGCGGTGCGGCCCGGGACGTTGTAGAGGATCTGGGGGATGTCGACGGCCTCGGCCACCGCCCGGTGGTGCAAGTAGAGCCCTTCCTGCGTCGGCTTGTTGTAGTAGGGGGTGACGAGCAGGGCGGCGTCGGCCCCGGCCTCTTTCGCGCAACGGGTCAGTGTGATCGCCTCCCGGGTCGAATTGGCCCCGGTACCGGCAATCACCGGGACGCGCCCGGCGGCCAACTCCACCGTGCGCGCGATGACCTGACAGTGCTCTGTCTCGTCGAGGGTGGCCGACTCCCCGGTCGTGCCGACCGACACGATGGCCTGGGTCCCCGCCGCTACATGGAAATCGACCAAGCGCTTCAGGCTCGCGTCATCGATCCCACCCTCCGCGTCCATGGGCGTAATCAGGGCTACGATACTGCCGCGCAACATGCTTGAAACTCCAGGTCAGTGGAAAAACAGCCCATAGTAGCCTGCCGCCCGGCATCTGAACAACCCGACCGACCAGCCGCGGCCACGAAACGCTCGGCAGGTTGACGGGAAAGCTGGGGGCGGGACGCGGGAAAATAGACAGGATTGACAGAATTTTTCAGGCTTTACAGGATAACAGAATGCCGGACCAGGTCCGTGAAATCCTGTTAATCCTGAAAAATCCTGTCAATCCTGTCCAATTATTATCAATCCGGGTAAGCGCTTGCGCGGCAGGCCGGCTAGCGGAAGGCGGCCTGACAGAGGCCGAGCAGGGCGGCCGGGAACAGCCCCAGCAGTAGGACCGCGAGCCCGTTGACCGTCATGGCCGCCCGCACACTGCCGCTCGTGACGATGGGCACGGCGGTCGTCGGCTGGTCGAAATAGATGAACTTGACCACCCGCAGATAGTAAAAGGCGCCGATGATCGAGAAGAACACGGCCACCAGTGCCAGCCACACCAGGTCCACCCGCACCACCGCCTCCAGCACCAACAGTTTGGCCATGAAGCCGACGGTCGGCGGTACCCCGGCCAGGGAGAACATCATGAGCGCCATCATGGCCGCATACCAGGGGTCCCGGTCGTTGAGCCCCTTCAGGTCCTCGAGCTGCTGCGCGTCGAATCCCTCCCGACTCAGGATGGTGAGGATACCGAAGGTCCCGGCCGCGGTCACGGCATAGATGATGATATAGAACATGGCGGAGGCATAGCCTTGGGACGACCCGGCCAGCAGCCCCAGAAAGACGAAGCCGACATGGGAGATGGTTGAATAGCCCAGCATGCGCTTGATATTGGTCTGGGCGATTGCAACCAGATTTCCGAGCCCGATGGACAACACCGCGAGGATCAGGAGCATCCCCTGCCAATCGGTGTGCAGCGCGCCCAACCCCTCGACCAGGAGTCGCACGAGCAGCGCGAACGCGGCCAGCTTCGGGGCCGATCCGATAAAGAGCGCGACCGGGGTCGGCGCCCCTTCGTAGAGGTCCGGCACCCACATATGGAAGGGCACGGCACCGAACTTGAAGCCGATCCCGATCACCAGGAAGGCGATGCCGAAGACCAGCACCTGGTCGGTGCCGCCCCCGGCGACAGCCGCCCGCGCAACCGCCCCGAGTTCAATGGAGCCGGTCGCCCCGTAGATCATAGAGACGCCGTACAAGAGCATCCCTGAGCCCAGTGCCCCCAGCACGAAGTACTTCATGGCCGCCTCGGGCCCGATTCGGGAGTCACGATCGAAGGCGACCAGGGCATAGAGCGAGAGGGCCTGGAGTTCCAGCCCCAGATAGAGGGTCAGGAAACTGTTGGCGGAGATCATCACCAACATGCCGAGCACCGCACAGAGTCCCAGCACGTAGAACTCGCCCACCAACAGGTTGCGATCCTTCAGCCAGGGACGGGCATAGATGAAGG